>ERZ791912.842-NODE-842-length-16755-cov-3.911317_pt1 | contig 16755 bp, 9 predicted proteins | sample MGYA00510141_ERZ791912 | MGnify/ENA primary metagenome ERZ791912 (study PRJEB30046, sample SAMN00792082) | human gut metagenome | study: EMG produced TPA metagenomics assembly of the A metagenome-wide association study of gut microbiota in type 2... | reverse complement strand
CAGCAGCTGCTTGACAAGGTGCGGCACCGCGATGCCCACAAAGGAGATCGGCCCGGCAAAAGCTGTGACGCAGGCGGCCAGCAGGCTGGAGAGCAGCACCAGTGTGCGGGAGAACCGCTTGACGTTGACGCCGACGCTCTGGGCGTAGGCCTCGCCCATCTGGTAGGCGGACATGGGTTTCGACAGGCAGAATGCCGCCGCCAGCGCGGGCAGGATTACGAGCGCCGCCGCCCGGACATTGCCCCAGGTCATGCCGGAAAAGCTGCCCTGCGACCAGTTGTGGAGGTTGACGATGTTCGAGTCCTGCGCAAAGGCCACCACAAATTCGGTGATGGCCGAGCAGATGTAGCCGATCATGACGCCGCAGATGACCAGGATGCTCATCCGCTGCACCCGGCGGGAGACCGCCAGCACAAAGGCCATGGCGGCCATGGCCCCCGCGAACGCGGCCAGGATGAGGGTGAGGGAGCTTGTGAGCAGCCCCTGGTTCAGGAACACCACCATGACCAGCGCTACCGCCAGCTTGGCCCCGCTGGAAATGCCCATGACGAAGGGCCCGGCGATGGGGTTGGCGAAAAAGGTCTGCAACAGATAGCCCGCCGCCGAGAGCGCTGCGCCCAGCAGCACGACCATCACGGCGCGGGGCAGGCGCAGCTGGGTGATGATGCGCACCGAGAGCGCGTCCTGCCCGCGGCCCAGCAGGGCCGAAAGCACGGCCTCCGGCGTCAGTGCCACGCTGCCCCAGAAGAGATTGGCGGCAAAGAGCACCGCCAGCAGAACGGCCAGGATGCCATAGGAGAAGAGGAGGCGTTTTTTGGTAGTCATGCGGGTCCTTTCTGGGGAAGTTACGTCACCGGTGTCAGGAATTGCAGGCCGTCGGGGGCGTCCTCGGTCAGAACGCGGTGCAGGTCGATCACAAAATCGGCCAGCTCCATGCTCTGCTGAAAAAAGCTCTGGGTGGTGCACCAGACGTTCCCGTTCTGCACGGCCCGGAAGTCGGCCAGCAGGGCGCATTTTGCCACCAGCTCGTCGATGGTGGCGACCATGCCCTCGATGGTGCTGTTGTAGATGAGAACATCGGCGTCCTTTGCCCCGGCGTAGAAATCCTCCAGCGGGAGGTTCATGGTGGAAAGGTTATTGCCGCTGTCGGTCAGGTCGGAGAACACATAATCGGCCCCGGCCATCCCGATCATCTGGGCCACGTAGTCGCCGCCCTTGCGGACATTGGCGAGGTTGTTGGCCGTGATGGAGAAGAACGCACAGGTCTTGCCGGTGGGGGCCTGTTCCAGAAGCGGCTGGATGCGCTCCACCTGTTTCTGGAACACCTGCTCGGCAAGGGTCTCCCGGCCCAGCAGGATGCCCCAGAACTTGATCCACTCCATCCGGGCCAGCGGACTGCTCTCGTAGCTGGAACGCTCCACCACCACCGGGATGCCGAACCGTTCCAGCTGCTCCTTGACCTCCGGTGTGTGGAGGATCATCGTGTTCTCAATGGCAAGGCCGCAGTTGGAAGCGAGGATCTGCTCATAGTCCGGGGCGCTGTACTTGCCCGCGTAGGCGATGCGCCCGGCCTCCATGGCGGCTCTGGCTTCGTCGAGATGCCAGCCGGCGGCCTGGGTGCCGGAGAGGGTGATGCAGTCCAGCGCGTCCAGATGGAGGAACAGGTCCATCACCGAGGTGGAGACGAGATAGATATTCTGCACCGGCTGGCGCAGGGCCGTGACTCCGGCGGGCAGGCCGTCCACCTCGGCGGCGTCTTCCGGCAGGACGAGGAACTGTTCCCCAGACCCGGTCAGGGTCAGCAGGGTAGAGCCGCCTTCGTAGCAGTCGGCGGTGAACTGCCGGGCGTAGTCCAGCGGATAGGCGTGGTCGAACACCAGCGCTTCCGTGTTGGCCGGGGCCGTCTGCTTTGCCGTACAGCCCGCCAGCAGAAGCGCAGAGGCGGGGAGTGCTTTTAAGAATTGTTGTCTGGTCAGTTTCATGGTATCAGCCTTGCACCTTCGAAGGTGCGCGGACAACAGCTGCCCCACAAAGGGGGGAGCCGTTACGCCAGCGTGAACGTCAGGGTGTATTCGATCTCGTGCGGGGTGCTCATGGCCACGGTGTCGGCCGTGACGGAGAGGGGCGTGCCCAGCGCGGCAACGGGGATCACAAAGGTGGAGTTGCCCTCGGTGTTGGTGGGCAGATACTTCTCGCCGTCCACGATCATGTAGTCGTAGTTGGGGCTGCTCCAGACGATGGTGGCGGTCATCTTGCCGTCGGCCACGGTCAGCGCGGCGGGGCTGTCCACCGTGGCGCGGCCGGAACCGCCTTCCAGCACGACATTCACATTGTACGCGCCGTCTGCGGGCGTCTCAGCAGCTGCTTCCGCCTTGGGCTCCGCATTGCGGATGCTGACGGTGTGGTCGTACCACTTGCCCTTGGTGCCCAGAAGAGCCAGCTGGAAGTCCTCGTCCACGGCGGCGACGGGGATGTCGTAGCCGTAGACCTCTTCGGAGGTGCCGTCGGAGTAGGTGACGGTGTCGGTGGTGGGCAGCAGCCAGTCGGCTTTGTTGGCGTCGGCGTCTGCGGCCATGCCGACATACAGGTTGACGATCTTCTTGGAAGCGAGGCTGACGTGGAAGGTCATCGTGCCGTTTTCGACCGTCAGGGTGCCCTTGCCATCGCAGGCTTCGTTCGCGTGGAACATGCCGCTGTCGGTGTCAAATTCGGCGGTATAGACGCCGTCCGGCAGAGCGGCGGCAGCGGTCTCGGATGCAGCAGCAGAGGAGGCCACGGACGAAGCGGCCTCCGAGCCTGCGGCAGAGCTTGCAGTGGAAGAGGCCGCCCCGCAGCCGGTCAGGGCAGCAGCCAGCAGCAGGGAAGCGACGGACAGGGAAAGAAACTGTTTGCAGTGCATAGATCAAAATACCTCGCGATCAGATTTAAGCGGGCAGAGAACTGCCCATGGGGGAGGGTGCCTCCTCATGCGGGGGCATCCTCCATAAAAAATGCCCGAAAAGATCACTCCCTTCGGGCATTGGGGCACACGATATCAGCCGTTCAGGGACTCGATCGCAGCTTTGGTGTGTGCGATGTAGAGCTGCTGGATGTCGGAGATCTCGCCCAGACCGGAGATCTGGGTGTCCACTTCCTCAAATGCACCGGAAGCCTTGAACTGGCTCAGCCAGGAGTCATCGTCCGCACCGGCCATGTCGTTGTTGGCATGGTCACCGGCAACGACCATCAGCGGGCGCAGGACGACCTTGGTGTAACCGGCAGCCTTGACGGCCTCGATGACGTTCTCGCAGGCGGTCTCCTCCGGCTCGCCCTCGACGGTGCCGATGAAGACATTGTCATAGCCCAGGGTCTGCATGGTGGTCTGCATCTGGCTGTAGCTGATCTTTGCGGTGTGCGAGGTGCCGTGGCCCATGAAGACGAATGCGGTCTTCTCGGCAGCGGCGGCATCCAGGCTGTCGAAACCGGCATCCTTCACGGCAGCAGCGGTGATGGCTTTGGCGACGGCTTCCTTGTCGGAGTTGATGACGGTGGCATCTGCGCCGACCTCACCCAGCAGGGGCTCGGCCACGGCGACGGACTCGAACTTGTCGCGGTAGCTGTCGATCATCTCCATCATCTCGTCGTACTCAGCACCGTGCATCAGGTGGGTGGGCTGGACGACCAGATTCTTCACGCCGTTGGCCACAGCGCGGTCCATGGCCTGCTGCATGTTGTCGATCTTCTCACCGTCGCGGGCCTGGACATGGTTGATGATGATCTGAGCGGTGAAGGCGCGGCGGACAGACCAGTCCGGATAAGCTGCCTGCAGAGCATCCTCGATGCCCTTGATGTCGGCGGCGCGGCTAGCGTTGAAGGAGGTGCCGAAGCTGACGACCAGCAGCTCGTTCTCGCCGATGTCGTCCGCGTTGCGGGGGTCATCCTGGGAGGCATCGCCGGTGTCACGGCCAAAGTAGTCGGGGTCGGCCTCTTCGCCTTCCACCAGCTCCTTCTGGGCGTCGGTCAGGGCGTCCCAGGCAGCCTTGGCGGCAGCGCACTGGGCGTCCGTGTCATCGGTGCGCTCCTGCACGTAGATGGCGTCGATCAGGTCTGCGACATTCTGTGCGGCCAATTCATCGGCCTCCTCGCTCGAAACTTCGCTGCTGGCAGCGGCAGAGCCTGCCGTGCTGGAGGCAGCGGTGGAACTTGCGGCCCCGCCGCAGCCGGGCAGAACACCGGCGCAGAGTGCCAGGGCGGTCAGGGCGGCCGCCGTCTTGTGGAGAGTGCGTTTTCTCATGTGTGAGCTTCCTTTCCTGTCTGAAACATTGCGGCGCTGAACAGAGGGGCACAGGAAAGAGGACCCGAACAACGAAAAAAGGGCCTTTTTGCTTGCGGGACGGCAAAACAAAAAGACCCCTTACGGTGGTTCGGGCTTTTTGGTACAACCAATTCCTCGTGATCTGGGGCAGATGCCCCCGTACCAACAGCGGGCAGGTTTCCTGACTGAAAGTTCAACGTCTGCTGCCGCCTTCCCAGACCGGACGGTTCAGTGGCCGGTGCCCAAAGCACCCGGACAGTAGACTCCCTTATCACAGTGACGAGATCGTGCGGGATCTGCACCCGCTTCCCTTTTAACGTTCCTGCCGCTACCCGGAGGCATGGGCGGAACGCACCTGCTGTTTTCTATTCAGTTCGAGGAAAAGTATAGCACACACCGGGGGAAAAGGCAAGAAAAAAGAAACCCGGCAAACAGAGCCGGGCCGACAAAAACGCCCCCGGAGCGCGGCGGGCGCATTCCGGGGGCTGGGGGTCATGATTGGTTCCCATTGGTTTGCAGGCGTCGGCAGGCATCCTCTTTCACAAGCTCGATGACCACCGCCGTCAGCGGGATGAAGAAGATGATGCCGAGGATGCCGAAGAGGTTGCCGCCGATCATGGCGGCGATCAGGGTGTAGAGCGGCGAAAGCCCGACAGATTTGCCCACGACACGGGGGTAGATGAACTGGTTCTCGATGAACTGCACCGCGAGGTAAACGATGAGGCAGCGCACCGCCAGCATCGGGTCCACCAGCAACACAAGGAACACGCTGACCACGCAGGAGATGAGGGCACCCACATAGGGGATGATGGCACAGATGGCGGTCAGCATCCCCACCAGACTGCCGTAGGGGAGCTGGAAAACGGAGAAGGCAAAGGCCATGAGAACGCCGAGGATCACCGCCTCGCTGCACTGGCCGGTCAGGAAATTGGCGAAGGACTGCCGGAACAGCCGGCAGAACCGGAGCAGCCCGGCGGCGTGGCGGGGCTTCAGATACGCGCACACCAGCGTATGGGCCTGTCGGCCAAGGCTCTCCGTCCCAAGCGACAGATAGACGGAGATGATGAGGGCGAAGGAGGCCGTCACGATGACGTTCACCGTGGCGGACACGGCACCCACTGCATTGACCAGCACCTTGTCGATGCTGTCGGCGGCTTTGTGGAGCAGCTGCTCCCAGTTGATGCCCTCCAGCCAGTGCATCAGCCAGCCCATGTCGGCGTCCTGTGCGCTGAGGTAGGCGGTCCAGCGGGGGATGTTCGACTCGATCTGCTGATAAAGGCTGTGGAACGATTTGACCAGTTCCGGCACCAGCAGGGTCAGCGCAAGCACCAGCACCAGCACGATGCCGACCAGCGTGATGAAAAAGCTGAGGAGACGAAGGGTCTTGTCCGGCGGCTGCTTTCCGGCCTTGCGGAACAGCTGCTTCAGCCGCTTTTCCAGCCCGGTCATGGGCACGTTGATGAAAAGTGCCAGGATGCCGCCCGCCAGAATGGGCAGCGCCAGATCCACAAGACGTGCCGCAAAGGCGAGCACATCCGAAAACCGCAGCAGTGCAACAAAAAGTGTTACCCCCACAACGGTGACGAGCAGAGAGCGTTTGGTGTTCGAATCCATGATGTAGTTCCTTTCCCGGAGTGTACAGCCGCAAGCTGGAATGAGGCCGCCGCAGAGCCTTTGTTGTATTGTACCAGATGCGCCGGGCTTGTCAAGACGGCGGGAACGGGGAGTGCGCATCTTATAAGATCTTGCGCAGCTCCTGCACCAGGTCGCCGACGATGATCGGCTTGGACAAAAAGCCGTTCATACCGCTTGCCAGTGCATTGCGGCGGTCTTCGTCAAAGGCGTTGGCCGTCATGGCGAGGATGGGGATCCCGGCCAGCGCCGGGTCCTCCAAAGCGCGGATCTGCCGGGTGGCGGTGTAGCCGTCCATGACCGGCATCTGCACATCCATCAGCACCAGATCGTAGCGGCCCGGTGCGCTGGTGCGGACTTTTTCCACCGCCACCGCGCCGTTTTCGGCCGTATCGACCTGGAAGCCGTACTCGCTCAGAATTTCCAGCGCGATCTCGCGGTTCAGCTCGTTGTCCTCCACCAGCAGGATGGTGCGGCCCTTGAAGTCTTCCTGTTTTTCGGGCAGAAGCTCCTGCGCGGCGTCCGTCCGTTTCTGGCCGAGGGCGCTCATCAGGGTCTCGCGCAGGTCGGAGAGGAACATGGGCTTGGAGCAGAACGCCGTCACACCGGCGGCCTTTGCCTCCACCTCGATGTCAGACCAGTCGTAGGCGGTCAGGATGATGATGGGGGTGTCATCGTTCAGGCTGCGGATCTGGCGGGTGACCTCGATGCCGTTCATATCCGGCAGACGCCAGTCGATGATATAGGCATGGTAGGCATCGCTCATCTCAATGGACTGCCGTGCGCGCAGCACGGCCTCCTTGCCGGAGAGGGTCCACTCCGAGCGCATCCCCACCTTGACCAGCATCTTGGTCACGCTGTCGCAGGTGTTGAAATCGTCGTCCACCACCAGCGCCTTCAGGCCCTCCAGCTCGGTGATCTTTTCCACCGGGCGGTGTTCCGCCTGCGCGCGCAGCGGCACACGGATGATGAACTCGGTGCCCTTGCCATGCTCTGTCTGCACCTCGATGGTGCCGCCCATCATATCCACAATGTTTTTGGTGATGGCCATGCCAAGGCCGGTGCCCTGGATCTTGCTGACCGTGGAGGTGCGCTCCCGCTCAAAGGGCTCAAAGATCTTTTGAGCAAACTCCGGACTCATGCCGATGCCGTTGTCCTTGATGCGGAACTCATACTGCCCGCAGCCGTGCACCGGACCCGCAAGCTGCCGCACCCGCACCGAGACCATGCCGCCCGCCGGGGTGAACTTGATGGCGTTGGACAGCAGGTTCAGCAGCACCTGATTCAGCCGGGTCTTGTCGCAGTAGACGTCCTCGTCGGTCACATCCATGGCGTCCATATACAGATCCAGCTGCCTTGCGTGGATCTGCCCGCTGACGATGGTCTTCAGGTCGTGCAGCACATCCGAGAGGTTGACCTCGGTCTCTTCCAGATGGATCTTTCCGCTTTCGATGCGGCTCATGTCCAGCACATCGTTGATGAGGGAGAGCAGGTGGTTGCTGGAAGCGAGGGTCTTGGTGAGGTAATCCTTCACCCGTTCCTTGTCGTCGATGTTGCTGACCGCCAGTGTGGTGAAGCCGATGATGGCATTCATGGGGGTGCGGATATCATGGGACATATTGGAAAGGAAGGTGCTCTTGGCACGGTTGGCGGTCTCGGCGGCCGCAACGGCCTCCGAGAGGGCCTGGTTCGCCTGTTTGTCGGCCGTGCGGTCCGACAGCACCAGGATGTACTTCGTTCGGCCCTCTACCTCGCTGCCCATGGCGATGTTATGGAACCAGCGGCGCTCCTTGGTCTCTTGATGCTCATACTCAAGATCCCATTCGCGCTGTTCCCCGCTGCGAAGCCCTTCCAGAACGTTTTTGCCGTGCGCCGGGGAGCCTTTCGGGTACAGCTCTGCCAGAACATGGACATCCTGGCGGACTTCTTTCCACGGGATGCCCAGCAGGCGCTCGATGTTCGGGCTGACGTAATCCACCTTGGAGGTCTCTGCGTCCAGCATCAGGAACACGTCGTCCACGTTCAGCGAGAGCTTCTGGAACAGCTCGTCACGGTACAGGATCTCGGTATCCTTCCGGTGCAGGGTGGTGCGGTTCCGGCGCAGGATGAGCAGGATGATGGCGGCGGCAAGACCGGCGGCGATGCCCGTTACGATCTGCACCGTGTGGAACCACAGCTTGTCCAGACTGGCGTTGACGATGTTGACCGGCACAAGCCCCAGCATCGTCCAGCTCTGCACCGCTGTGCCCTCGTAGATCAGATAATAACGGGTGTCGCCCAGCGTTACCTTCCGGTTTCCGCTGCGGCCCTGCGCAAAATCATCCGAAAGCGTAAGGATCTCCTCCTCGGAAAGGTCGGAATAGTCGCGCAGCATCGCAATGAAGTTGTAGATCGTTTTCTCGCGGTTTACGGAATTGTCGATGACGACCCGTCCATCTGAGTAGATCACATAGTTGCTGGCGCTGCCCTGAAACGCAGAGTTGTCCAGCAGCTTCAGCACCGCATCATTATAATAAGAGATGGCAACGGCATCGTAGGCAAAGCCCCGGTAGCTGCCCTGTGTTTCGGGGCAGATGAACACAAGCATCTGTGCCTTGCCGGGCAGTGCTGTGTTCATCACGACATCCTCGCCATCGGCGAGCTTTTCGTCCAGATTGGTCTGCAAGCCAAGGTAGCCTGTTTCTCCATTCACGGTCATGTAGTTGCCGTCATAGGAAAGGAAGTAGAAGCCGACAAATCCGATGTCCTGCTGCGCTTTCTCGATATACGCCTGAATGGCGTCCGCGTCCGAGGTGCTTTCCAGAAAGCAGTTGTACAGGTGCAGATAGCTCACGTTCTTGCGCACCATCTCTTTCAGCATATTGTTGGATTTGTGCAGCACTTCTTCCAGATGCGAGGTGCTTTCCTGATAGATGGTCTGCGACACGAACGACATATACTGAATGCTGAACCTGGCTGCCAGCAGGACCAGAAGAAGGATGGCGGCAGCAGAGAGCAATTTTTGCCGGAAATGGCCGTTTCGGTTGGGTTCGTGCTTTTCGTCTGGCATTCTGTTCACCTCAGTGTCATGTAGTGTTCCGGCTCTGCAAGCACCACGCCGCCGCCGGAGATAGAATCGCGCCATGTATATTTTACCCATGTATCTTCGCCCGCAGATGTGCCGCATTCGTCCGCAAGCAGCGCTGCCATCTGGCTGGCCGTGGCCAGGCAGGTCACGGTCACGGTGTCGTCATCCCGGAGAGGCTGGCCGTTCCGGGTGATGCCGGTCAGGGTATAGCTGCCGTCTGCCTCTTTTACCTCCACGGCAATGCCGCTGGCCACCGGCAGGGAACCACGGTTGAAGGGCACAAAGCCGCCCTCGCAGCCTTCCACAAAGGCACGGACGGTCTCCTTCAGTTCCGCGCCGGTCATGGTGCGCTGGCGGGACATCAGACCGTTGGGCATGATCATGGAAGCCGCCATCTTTTCGGTATAGTCAGCCTGCAGCACGCTGCCGGTAAAGCTGTTTGCAGTGGCAAGCAGCACATCGGTGCCGTAAACGCCGCGCAGGGTGTTCGCCATGACGGAGAAGGCGGCGTTGCCGCCGTTTGCGTGGAACACGTTGGAATAGCGTTTCTCAGAGGTCAGCACGACCTCGTCCGCAGCAGGCTCCTCGTCTGCAAGAAGCTGGGCATTGAACGCCTGATAGGCCTGCTTTGCCGTGAGCTTGCCCGCGATCATCTGGGAGACTACATCCTGGGAGATGGCAAAGAAATCGTTGGAGGCGATGCGGATGTACATGTGGTTTTCTTCCACCACAGAGCGGGTGTCCTTCATGGCATCGGTCAGGCGCAGGGGGACGTCCTGGCTGTAGCTCAGAATGTCCTGCCCTTCCGAGACGATCCGGTTCTGTGCCTCCTCGGAGAGCATGACGTCCAGCACCTTCATGGCTTTTTCGCGGCGGGCCGTGTCCTGCTCCAGGTCGCGGTTCAGCGCCACCTGGAAATAGGGAGTGGTCATGATCCACTGTTCGCCGTTCTGGCTGAAGAAGGGCAGGAAGGTGGTGTCGATGCCCTCATCCTGGAACATCTTCACGCCGGCAGAACTGCCAAAGTACATGGCGACCTCCCCGTTCCGGAACAGGTCCATCACGTCATCGTAAGTCTGCGCAAGGTCGTCCGCCGTAAGGCGGGGATCCTGGATGAACTGTGCCATCCGCTCGAAGGCACCCGGCCAGACGGTATCGTCCAGCCCGACCCGCGTGGTGTTGGCGGGGTCGCTGTATGCGGTGCGCCACTTGCGCCCGTCCACCGTGGTCAGCTCGGCAGCAGAAAGCCCCTGCAGCGTTTCCATGCAGGTGTAATCGTAGGCGTAATCGGCGGTAAAGCCGCGGATGCCCACCTTCTCAAATGCCTGACAGGCCGAAACGAAGCTCGCGTAATCGGTGGGCAGCGGGATGTCGTACTGCGCAAACAGGCTGCGGTTGACCACGAAGCCGTGGGCGTCGGCGCACACCGGCAGCCAGTTCACGCTGCCGTCTTCATTTTTGAAGCTGTTGAGGTAGGTGTTGTAGACGGCACCCGCCTCGTTGGTGGTGGAAAGATCCATCAGGCTGTCCTTCAAGGGCGCTGCATCGTGCAGCGAGAAGCGGCAGCAGGTGATGATATCCGGCAGACCGCCGTTCTGCTGCAAAAATTTGTAAAAATCCAGATCGTTGTTGCCGACGATGAACTCAATGTTCACGTCCGGCAGCTGGGCCTGGATGTAGGAGGCGTAGGTGTCGTACAGGCTGGTGGTCCACAGATACACCTGAATGGTCTCGGCGTCTTCCTGTGCTTCCACCTGCTCGGTGTCCGCTGCGCCGCAGCCGGTCAGCAGACAGACCGCCATCACCAGGGCGGTCAGCAGGGCAAACAGGCTGCGCAGTGTGTTCTTCTTCATTTTTTATATTCCTCTTCCTCACGGCCCGCTGCCAGCCGCCGCAGTGCAGCGGGCTGGCCCGGACCTCTTGTATGATGATACAGCCCACCCCACGGGAATGACGCCGCCCCCTGTGTGCGGCCTGCCCGGAACTCTGGCAAAAAGCCGTTCGAGAGCCGGAAAAAAGGCGCAGCACGATCGAGATATAAGACCATTCTACCACCCCGACAACGGCATTGCAAGGAATCTGAACGTGTTTTTGGGAGAAAGCGATGAAAAATGGAGCCCTTTGCGGAAATTGCCGGACCGTTGTTGCAATCTGCCCGAAAAATGGGGGAGCGCGGGACACCGGAAGAATGTCAACCCGATTGAAAAAATGGCTTGAATGGGTGACAGGACAGCGATATACTATAATTGTTATTATATGCCCTCTGGCGAGGCTGGAACGTACGGCAGATTCAAATATATGCGAGGATGAAAATGAAGTTCAACAACCGACTTACGGATGAGATCTATACATCCGATACGGAAAAATTGGGAGAGAACGTGCTTCAGGCGATGCAGAACACGATCCATCAGAATGGCGGCATCGGGACCGTGACCGGGTACTATGATGCGGGCCTGCCGATCCTGTCGGTCAGCGAACTGCTGCTGCATAACCTGAACCACAGCTATGCGTCCCTGATGGAGCAGACGAAGGGCTCGCTGAAGAACTTGTTTTACGGGGAAAACGTCAGCTTCCTCGAACCGGAGCGCTTTCGTCAGATCCGGGGCGCAGGGGAGGGCCAGATCCTCACAGCCGATGGAACACCGGTCTTCGTGCGTCTTTATAAGGAAGATGCCGTGGACGCGGACGGCAGGCCGCTCTGGGTGCTGTCGGTGCAGGTGAATTGGGCGTATGAAGACCTTGCGCTGGTCAACGAGTCCATCCACTCGGCACCGTGGAACTTTGAATGCGATGAAAAGGGCAGGATCGTCCGTGCGAACTGGAGCCATGCCTTCCGGCAGATCCTGGGGTATCATGACGCTCTGGATTTTCCGAACAAACTGGATTCGTGGTCGGAGCTTCTGCACCCGGAGGACAAAGACCGGGTGATGACGCTGCTTTTTGAAACGGCGGCCGACAAGACCAACACCACAAAGTTCAGCGTGGAGTACCGGCTGAGGCTGAAAAACGGCCAATACCAGTGGTTCCGGGTCTCGGCGGAAGTGATCCGCCGTCTGGATGGCACGGCCAGCCGCATCGCCGGCATCATCTGGAACATTGAGGAAGAAAAGCAAAGCCGGATGCAGGCGCAGCGGGCGGAAGCGTTCCACCGCGCCTTCACCAGCGCGAACCTCTGCGAATATTATGTGGATCTGGAACAGAACACCTTCGATACCTTCAAGGTGGAGGACTCCCTGATGACGGCCTTTGAGCAGAGCCAGACATGGGACGAGCTGGTCAAATTCTTTGTGGACAACTATGTGGTCGAACAGGACAAACAGAAGGTCACGGAGTTCTACGACCGCGCCTACATCACCGAAAAATTGAAGGGGCTTGAGACCGAGCTGTGCCAGGAATGCCGCATCTTCCTGAACGGCGAGAAGCGGTGGGTCCGCAACGTGGTCATGCGCGGCGAGATCGGGGACTCGAACTATGCGATGATCTTTTTGCGGGACATCACAGAGAGCAAAGCCGAGACGGCGCGGCGGATGCAGATGGCCTCGGCCAACGCATCCATGGAGCTGCTGATCCAGAGCATGGTGCGCCTGCTGGACCGCTTCGTCGTCTGCGATCTGGAAAATGACCGCTATCAGTTCTATAACCTGCAGGGTGAAATGATCTATGCGCCGACCGGGACCTACCATGATTTTGTGGAGCAGGTAGCTGCAAAGTATAAGACACTGGAATCGCTGGACGCATTGGGTGCTATGATCTCGCCGGAAAATATCCGCAGGAATTTGCAGGGCGAGAACGACATCTACAAATTTGAATACTGCGCACTGGACGAAAACACGTATAAGATCGCGTCTTTCATCCCGCTGGAGTGGGACGGCACGAAGCTGGTCAAAGTTCTGCTGGCGTCGATGGATGTGTCGCAGGAGAAAAAGGCCGAGATCGAATCCCACAAGGCGCTGAAGGAAGCGTACCGCGCGGCCGAGAACGCAAGCCGCGCCAAGACGGATTTCCTCTCCAATATGTCCCACGACATCCGGACGCCGATGAACGCCATCGTGGGCCTGACGGCCATTGCGGGGGCCAACATCGAAAATCAGGACAAAGTCGTCGAATGCCTTGGCAAGATCACCAAGTCGAGCCGCCATCTGCTGGGCCTGATCAACGAAGTGCTGGACATGGCCCGGATCGAGAGCGGGCGGATGAGCCTTGCCGAGGAGGATTTCAGCCTGCCGGAGCTGGTCGATAACCTGCTCACCCTCACAAAACCGGCAATCGACGAGCACAAACATCAGCTCGAAGTCCATGTTGAGCACATCGAGCACGAAGCTGTCTGCGGCGACAGCCTGCGCATCCAGCAGGTCTTTGTGAACCTGATGAGCAACGCCATCAAGTACACCCCGGATGGAGGAAACATCACCTTCACGATCAAGGAAAAACCGAATGGTTTCTCGGAGCTGGGCTGCTATGAATTTTCCATCGCGGACAACGGCATCGGCATGACGCCGGAATTTCAGAAGATCATGTTCGAGCCGTTCAGCCGGGCGGACGATCACCGGACGACCAAGGTGCAGGGCACCGGTCTGGGCATGGCCATCACCCGGAACATCGTCAACCTGATGAATGGCGACATTCAGGTCGAAAGCGCCCCCAACAAGGGCACAAAGATCACGGTCACGGTCTATCTGAAATTGCAGAAAGACGAGAAAGAGCAGGAAAAAGAGCTGTTCGATCTGCCGGTGCTGGTCGTGGACGACGACAAGACCAGCTGCGAAAGCACCGTCGAGACCCTGCGGGAGATCGGCATCGCAGGCGAATGGGTCCTGACCGGTAAGGAAGCTGTGGAGCGCTGCTATGCGCGTCATGAGACCAACAGTGACTATTTTGCGGTGATCCTGGACTGGAAGATGCCGGAGATGGACGGCATCGAAACGGCCAGAAGGATTCGGGAATGCGTCGGGCAAGACGTCACGATCATCATCCTGACCTCCTTCGAGTTCAGCGAGATCGAGGAAGAAGCCAGAGCGGCGGGCGTGGATGCGTTTATGGCAAAACCGCTGTTCCGCTCCCGCCTGACGGCGACCCTGCGGCAGTTCACCTCCGGCAAGAAAGAGAAAGACGCCCGGAATTATCTGGAAGACTTTGCAAAAACGGACTACACGGGCAAGCGGCTCCTGCTGGTGGAAGACAACGACCTGAACCGCGAGATCGCGACCGAGATCCTGGGCATGACCGGCGTGACGGTCGAAACGGCCGAAAACGGAAAGATCGCCGTCGAAAAGGTCGCGGCGGCCCCGGAAAACTGGTACAGCCTCGTCCTGATGGACATCCAGATGCCGGTCATGAACGGCTACGAAGCAACGGCGGCGATCCGTTCCCTTCCCGGCAGCCGGGGCAAAGTGCCCATCATCGCCATGACGGCGAATGCCTTCGCCGAGGACGTGCAGCTGGCCAAGAACACCGGCATGAACGAACACATCGCCAAACCGCTGGACCTGAATAAGCTGAACGACGTGCTGAAACAGTGGCTGTGAGAGCCGCCGAAAAAGAACAATGGAAAAGGGCTGAACCGAACGACGCCATCTACCGCACCACCGAGGACATGCTGAAACCGTTCAGCTATCTGCCCAAAGAAAAGGCGTATCCATCCCACGCGGCACCTACCCGCCCAGCACCCCGGCGGTATGGTCGTCGTGCCCTCGGCGAACTGCGAAAAGTGCTGGAAAGCTATGGCTACGAGATGACAGCCCCCAGAAGCGGGAGCAGCCACTACACCTTCCGGAAAGCAGGCTGTATGCCCATTACGATCCCAAAACATGAACCCATCAAGAAAGTTTACGTGGAAATGGTACGGCAGATCGTGGAGAGTGAGGCGAAGAACGATGAAGACGCTGAATGAGTATTTGAAGATGCCTTACCGGATGGAGTTGGTGGAGGACCCGGATGAGGGGGGATTTGTTGTCTCTTATCCGGACTTGCCGGGCTGCATTACCTGCGGCGAAACGGTCGAACGCGCGATCGCGAATGCACAGGATGCAAAAAAAACATGGCTGGAAGCAGCGCTGGAAGAGGGAATCGAGATCCATGAGCCGGATAGCCTGGAGGAATATTCCGGGCAGTTCAAACTGCGGCTTCCGCGCAGTCTGCATCGCTCGCTTGCCGAGCATTCGCAGCGGGAGGGAATCAGCATGAATCAATACTGCGTTTACCTCCTTGCGAAAAATGATGCGATGTACGTGAAATAAAGGTTCCAAGAACCACAAAGCCCCCTGCATCCGGGATGGATGCAGGGGGCTTGTTCTGTGTTCTGCAAGCGCAGGAGTCAAAATTACTCCACGCTGATCATATAATAGTAAACGGGCTGACCGCCGCGGATGTGGCTGACCTCAACGTGGTTGGGGCACTTTGCCTTGACGATCTCGGTGACCTTTTCGGCATCTTCATCGGAGACATCGCAGCCGGAGATGATGGTGACGAAGCTGGAGTCCTTCTTGCACATGCTGCGGGCCAGGCGGTAGGTGGCCTTGGTCAGGTCATTGGAGGTGGCCACGATCTTGCCGTTCTCCAGAGCCATGATCTCGCCTTTCCGGATGCGCTTGCCGTCGAACTCGCTGTCGCGGGCGGCGTAGGTGATGAGGCCGGTGGAGACCTTGTCGGCCGCAGCCATCATGTTGATGGTGTTGGTCTCAACATTGGCAGAGGGGTCAAAGTTCAGCAGTGCCGTGATGCCCATGGGCACGGTGCGGGTGGGCAGAACGACGACCTGACGGTCGGCCAGCTTCTGGGCCTGCTCGGCAGCCATGATGATGTTCTTGTTGTTGGGCAGAACGAAGACGGTCTTGGCCGGGACGCTCTGGATGGCGGCGAGGATGTCCTCAGTGGCGGGGTTCATGGTCTGACCACCGGAGACGACGGCGTCGGCAGCTAGGTCGGTGAAGACGGCCTTCAGGCCCTCGCCCGCAGCAACTGCCACAAAGCCGTAATCACGGCTGGGATCCACAGCAGCGTAGATGAACTCAGAGGTCGGGTCGGGCTTCTTCTCGGCAGAAGCCTGCTTTTCCAGGCTTTTGCCCTGCTTCTGGCGGGCCAGGAACTGCTCGTGCATGTTCTCGATCTTGAAGTTGGTCAGGTAGCCGTACTTGATGGCCTCGCTCAGGATCTTGCCGGGGTCGGCGGTATGGACGTGCAGGTTGATGACGTCATCGTCCTCGATGCAGACGACGCTGTCGCCGTTGGACTCTGCGAAAGCGCGCATCTTGGCGGCGCTGGCACCCTCATTCTTGTTGATGAGGAACTGGGTGCAGTAGCCGTTCTTGATGTCCTCGACCTTCATCAGGTCATCGGTGAAGACGCCGCGGCCGGCGTTCTCGGTGGAGAGCTTGGCCTTGTTGGGGACAGCCTCGCCGCCTGCGACGATGGGCTCACCGTGGAAGACCTTGCCCATGCCCTCGAAGATGACCATGATGCCCTGGCCGCCGGCATCCACGACGCCGGCCTTCTTCAGGACGGGCAGCAGGTTGGGGGTGTCCTCCAGTGCTTTCTGACCGGCGGCGAGCACCACGTCCCACAGAGCGGGGACTTCGCTGGCACCGCAGGCAGCTGCTTCTTCGGAGGCCACGCGGGCAACGGTCAGGATGGTGCCCTCGGTGGGCTTCATGACAGCCTTGTAAGCGCCCTCGACGCCCTTCTTCAGAGCCTCAACGAGGTCGTCTGCACCGGCTTCCTTCTTGCCTTCCAGCGCCTTGGAGAAGCCGCGGAACAGCAGGCTGGT
>ERZ791912.836-NODE-836-length-16798-cov-7.909276_pt1 | contig 16798 bp, 14 predicted proteins | sample MGYA00510141_ERZ791912 | MGnify/ENA primary metagenome ERZ791912 (study PRJEB30046, sample SAMN00792082) | human gut metagenome | study: EMG produced TPA metagenomics assembly of the A metagenome-wide association study of gut microbiota in type 2... | reverse complement strand
GACTCCTGGTGTTAACATTCAGGCGGCTTCCGGTCAGCCTGGTGATGGCTTTAAGATTTCAATCCGTGGTGCCGGTACCAACAGCTCTACCGCTCCTCTTTATGTAATTGATGGAGTTTCTGGTGGTGACATCAATGCTTTGAATCCTGCCGACATCGAGCGTATCGACGTATTGAAGGATGCCGCATCTTGTGCCATCTACGGTTCTGCCGCAGCCAATGGTGTAATCCTTGTAACTACCAAACAAGGTAAGATGGGCAAGGTTCAGGTTACTTATGATGCTAACGTGGGTTGGCAGAATATGTATAAGAAGCCTCAGTTGTTGACAGCAAAGCAGTATATGGCTGTTCAAGACCAGGTATCTTACAATAATGGTGGCTCTGCTTATGATTGGTCTAAGTATATTGATGCAGATTTGTTGAATGCATACCAGGATGGTTCTAATGCAGGTACAGATTGGATTGATGCAATTCGCAATAAGAATGCCATCGTAACCAACCATTCTTTGAATGTGACAGGTGGTAACGACTTGTCTAAATTCTCTATGGGTGTAGGTTATCAGTATCAGGATGGTGTTCTCGGCAATGTCGTTAAGTCTGATTTCCGCCGTTTCACTTTCCGCTTGAACTCTGAGCATGTTGTTTACCGTGTAGGTAAGCGTGATGTAATTAAGATCGGTGAGAATGTTTACTATCAGCACAAGCAGAATCAGGGTGTTCAGATTGGTAACCAATATTCAAATGTTCTTTCTGACATGCTTCGCGCTAATCCTTGTGTACCTATTTATAACAAGGATGGTAATTATTTTATGTATGACGATTTGAAGAACTCTGGTTCTGCCGGTTGGTTTGCTTTCAATTCATATACAAGCAACCCTATTGCTTCAATGGTTAATAACCAGTCTGGTGCAAATAAGGGCAAGTCTTTTAACTTGAATGCTGTAGGTTATACAGAGATTTCACCTATTGAAGGTCTGACCTATCGTGGCCAGATTGCTTATAAGCAGTGGTCTAATTCATGGAGATGCTATTTGGCTGAATATCGTTTGAATGACCAGGGTGCTAGCCGTGATAAGGATCAGTTGTCTAACAATGTTGGCCTGGGATGGAATTGGACGTTGACTAACACATTGAATTATAAGTTCAATATAGCCAAGTTACACCACTTCGATACTTTGGTAGGTATGGAGTATTACAAGTCTAGACCAGACTATGGAGAGTCTGTTAATGCGACAGTTAATGGTTCTATCTTTAAGGATTTTGCACATGCTTATCCTAGCTTGGCTGATGGCAATGCAGTGGCATCTGTCGTTACAGGTGAACCTGCTGGTTATGAGAGCAAGTTGTCTTACTTTGCTCGTGTAAACTACGACTTTGATGAGAAGTATATGTTGACTGCAATTATCCGTGCTGATGGTTCTTCTAACTTCTCTCCAGATAAGCGTTGGGGCTACTTCCCTTCTGTATCTGCTGGTTGGGTAATCTCTAATGAAAAGTTTATGGAAAGTACTGCCTCTTGGTTGGACTTCTTGAAACTTCGTGCAGGTTGGGGACAGAATGGTAACTGTAATTTGCCAAGTAGCCAGTGGCGTGCTGGTTTTGAGTTTGGTGAGTATGGTGTTTATCCTTTCAACGACAAGACAAGCAATACTACAGGTGCTTATCCAAACCGCCTTTCAAACCCAGATTTGTCTTGGGAGACTTCAGAGCAGTTGAACATTGGTATCGATACCCGTTTCTTGCATGGTCGCTTGGGCTTTACTGCAGACTGGTATAGTAAGAAGACCAAAGACCTCTTGATTAATGTCCAGGCTAATGCTGTTTCTGGTTTCAGTACTCAGTGGGTAAACGGAGGTACTGTAGAGAACAAGGGTGTGGAGCTTGCACTTAATTGGAATGATAAAGTGGGTAAGGACTTCACTTATGGCTTGAACTGGAATATGGCTATCAATAAGAATGAGGTGACAGAGATTAAGGGTGATGCCGACTTCATTGAGGGTGGTAAGGATCTCTTGGCTCAGAATACTGGTAATATGGCTCGTATGTGGAAGGGACATGCTATTGGATGTTTCTATGGTTACAAGACAGAAGGTGTTATGCAGAATAAGGCAGACGTTCAGGCTTACCTTGACAAGAACTGCAAGGGCAATGCCGCTAACTCTCTTCAGGGATCAGGTATCAAACCAGGTGATTTGAAGTTTGTTGATGTCAATGGTGATGGTGTTGTCAATGCAGATGATAAGACCGATATTGGCGATCCTCATCCTGATGTCACAATGGGCTTCTCTTTCAATATCGGCTATAAGGGCTTCGACTTGAGCGCTACTACTTATGGCGCTTTTGGTCAGCAGGTAGCTCGTTCTTGGCGTAAGTTTACCGATGGTCAGTACGAAAACTATACCACAGAGGTTTATGACTACTGGCATGGTGAAGGTACTTCTAATAAGTATCCACTTCTTGCCCCAGGTAATACGTGTGTAAACTGGCAGCAGATTTCTGATATTTATGTTGAGAATGCAAGTTACTTCCGTTTGCAGAACCTGACAGTCGGTTATGACTTCAAGAATATCTGGAAGAATTGTCCATTCCAGCAGCTTCGTCTCTACTTCACTGCTCAGAACCTCTTTACAATAACAGGTTATAAGGGTATGGATCCAGAAAATGGTATGTCCCTTAATGGTAATGAGGCATGGGTTACTGGTGTAGATGTAGGTAACTATCCACAGCCACGTACTTATATGGTGGGTGTTAATGTTAAATTCTAAAAGCGAAATTGCAATGAAAAAAATATCATTATATATAAGTGCGGCGATTGTTGCCTTGAGCATGTCGTCTTGCGACTTAGACTCTTTAAGCATGAAGGAAGCTGATACAACCAACTTCCCTAAGACTACTGAGCAGATTAACCAGACTTTGGCTGGTGTATATCAGAATTTGAATGAGATATCCAAGAATCCACAAGAATCATACTTGTATTGGTCTCTTCTTGCCAGTGATGATATGCTGGGTGGTGGTGGTCTCAATGATAAGTTGATGCAGGCTTGTGACTTGCTTTGCAACTATGGTACCAATATGACCGAGAACTTCTGGAAGGCTAGATATCAGGGTATCAACCGTGCCAATACTTTGATTGAGGCTTTGGAAAATGTGGAGATGGAGGCTACGGCTAAAGCTCAGGCTTTGGGTGAGGCTAAGTTCTTGCGCGCCTTCTATTATTATGAGTTGGCATCTATGTATGGTCGTGTTCCATTGAACCTTACATCTACGGCTCCAGACAATACAACTCCTCCATCTGCAGCCGAGATTTGGGGTCAGATTCTTCAGGATCTTTATGAAGCATCAACAACAATGCCTGCTCAGCGTTTGACCAATGGTCATGTTGACAAGTATGCTGCAGAGGCTATGTTGGGTCGTGCTTGGTTGTTCTATACAGGTTTCTATTGCAATGGTGAAGAAATCAAGGATTTGACCAGTACAAATTATTCTCCAATGACAGAGGTCGCTTTACCTAATGGTACCACTCTGACAAAGAAGATGGTTAGCGATTTGATTGATGACTGTGTCAATAATGGCAAGTCTGCTGGTTATGCTTTGGTTCCAGACTACCGTGAGTTATGGGCTTATACCAATAAATATACAGTTGAGGACTTCCCTTATACAAAGGGACGGAACTTAAAGTGGGCAGAGGATGATAATCAGGCTAATCCTGAGTCTATGTTTGCTATTAAGTTCAACAAGACTGCCAGCTGGAATAAAGGTTGGGGTATTGGAACTTGTAATGGTTATGCTCTTTTCTTCGGTGTTCGTGGTGGTCAGCCTTATGCTGATACATTCCCATTCGGTCAGGGTTGGGGTTCAGGTCCTGTTGCTCCTAATCTTGTTAATGACTGGAAGATGGCTAACCCTAAGAATACGGATGTTCGAGAGGACGCATCTGTAAAAAATGTCAACGATATGCCTGCTTATAAGCATGGTGGTGCAAGTTGGGCTGATTTTATCCAGGAAACTGATTACTATCAGATGAAGTTAGGACCAGTCGCTTGTAAGACACCTGTGGGTTCTGCCTATAGTAAAGAATATATGGAGGTCTTTGAGTTGGCTATGTATGGATTGGATGGTTGGCAGAATGATAACTATATGCAGACTGGTAACATCCGTGACCTGGTATTGATTCGTTATGCCGATGTACTTTTGATGCAGTCGGAACTGGAAGAAAATGTGGCTGGTATGAATGAAGTTCATAAGCGTGCAACAGGAGTAGCAAACTATTATACTTCTTATTCTTTGGCAGATCTTCAGAAAGAACGTCGTTGGGAGTTGGCTTTCGAGGGTACCCGTTGGAATGATATTCGTCGTTGGCACATCGCAGCTGCAGCTCTTGAGAAGCAGACGAATCAGCCAATTTATACTGCAGGTGCAGGATCGAAGAATGTAGCTCAGAATGGTGGCTATACTACTCGTTATAATGCAACTGCCGGCTTTGCTAAGATTCCAGAGAACCAAATCACTTTGAATCATGGTATGCTTCAGCAGAATGCTGGTTATACTGATGCATCTGGTGAGTATAATGGTTGGAAGGAGTAATATTTGTTCGTTTAATGTTTTAAAGACAATGGAATTATGAAAAAGATATTGTTTATGATACCATTATTGGCTTTATTGTTCACTGCATGTGATCCTACAAGCGAAGATAATGGTCCTGGTGCAAATATAAGTGCAGAGGAACTGAATAATGGCTTTACTATAACTCAGGAGAGTGATGGTAATAATAACCTTACTTTCAATATTTCTCCTGCAAGATATGTGAAGATTTATAATGCCGACAATAATGGTCTTGTTGCTCAAGGTACTGGTTCTTTGACTACCCAGGTGGTTCCTCCTGTTACTTCTGCAAATTACTATGTTGAGGCAATTAACCCAGATGGTTCTATTGTGAAGTCTTCAAGTAAAGGCGTAACAGTTAATAACTATACTAAGTTACCTGCTATCTTTGACCAAGTATTTGGAAAGGATGCCAATGGTAATTATCTTACCTCTACATGGACTTGGGATGATTCATCCGATAAGTGCTGGGGCAATGGTGGCTGGGGAAGCGACCAGGGGCCTTCTTGGTGGGGCTTCAATGCTGGAGCCGACTTGGAAGGTCAGGCTAGTGATAAGGGCTTAGCAGGTGATGGCTTACCTGATGCTTGGTTCTCTCTTAGCTTGAGCGAAGGTGTCAAGACTAGTCGTGGTGAAACTGGTACTGTAGCCGTTAACGATGAACCTTCTCAGCAAGGTTGGGATATTGGCACTATGACATTCTCTGGTACTGTTCCTTTGCTGGGTGTACTTCCAAACGATGGTAATGCACGTTGTTACAAGTATCAGATTATCAAGGCAACGGGAGATAAACTTATCCTCGCAGCCCATTCATCATCTGGTTTCGAAGGTTGGTTCTTGTCATTCAAGAAGATTCCAAATAAATAAGATTCATTTGACATTGACGTTTGAGCTTAGAAACTCAAACGTCAACAAAATTTTGGAAGTATGAAAAGAATATTATTTATATTTTGTATGCTAATGGGTTTTTCTGCATTATATGCAGGAGAACTTCAAAAGATTTTAGCAACAGATAAAGATACAGCAACACCAATAGGATGTACTAAAGTTGTATTTGTAAAAGGAAATACATGTGATGCAATTCCTTCAATGGTAATTGTAGATGAGGCTAATGTTGAATATACTCTTGAGGCAAATTCATCTTCTTCTGTTCCTTATATGTATTTTATTCCAAATGGTTCATATAAGATTCTGAAAATGAATAATATAAAGAGTTGTTGTTCTGCTTTGGGAGATTTGGTTGTTGGTTCTTCTTTTGAAGTTCCTGCTGTTGGATATTTTACAATTGATTCAAAATACGATGCTCCTGCAACTGTTACGCATCCTTCTTATGGTCCGTATCCTATGCATTATGATATGCAAAAACCGGAAGGTTATTCTAAGGTTGTCGTGGATTCTAGTGAAAAGTATATAAATGGGAGCATTACTATAAAAAGTCTTGTAACAGGTGAAACTTATATAATCAATGGTAGTGCAACTTACGAAAGAACTTGGTATTATTATATACCAATGGATGAGTATCAAGTTATTTCAATATCTGCTGATTATAAAACTAGAATCAATGGTTTTGATGCTTATAACGGTTATAAGTTCAAATTTGGAGAAGGTGGATCGGTTTTCTTTAATGAATTGCAGTAATCTAGCCTTCTTGGAGAAAAGATAATCGTTGTGATTATAATATAAATAAGGCTAAGCCTCGGCTGTAGTGATACAGTCGGGGCTTTTCCGTGCCCTCTCATTTCCTTGAAATATTCCTCTAAAAGTTTGGCAGTTGGAATATTAATCGTATCTTTGCAGCGTACTTTTAATGAACGAACTTTATGGCAGACAACACAATTGTATATAATCATGATGGACTGGAACTTCCTGTTTCTGATTGGATGCATCGTAGTCACTCTTTCTTGGAGTTGACTCATGTAATCCAATCGACTCATGATGCTGCGCAAACTTGTGCAGTAAAGGCTATCAATAGAATGCAGACTATGCGTAACTGGCTCATTGGCTATTATATCGTGGAGTTTGAACAGCATGGTAAGGATAGGGCAGAATATGGAGATCACCTTCTCAAGAGACTTGTGGAGAAAGTGAATAGGAAGGGATTAAACGTTACCCTCTTCCAAAATTCACGTAACTTTTATCTTTATTATCCCCAAATGATGGAAAATCTTTGGGTTAGAAAATCTTCTGATCAAATAATGCCTTTTGCCTCAATTTATCCGACACTGTCGGATAAATCTATGTACGGCTCATTTGTGGAAAAAAGTCCGACAGTGTCGGATAAATTCCGAACCTCTGGTAGGTTGTTGATTTCACGGTTGTCGTTTTCTCACATTGTCGAAATAATGACGCAAAGCGATCCTCTTGCCCGCTATTTCTATGAGCAAGAGTGTATCAAGTGTACTTGGTCCGTTCGTGAATTGCGTCGACAGATTAGTACCAACCTTTACGTTCGTGCAGGAATAAGCACTAACCCTGAGAAATTGATGTCTTTGCCTACGATGAAAGGTCATGATTCTAATGCCTTGCAAATCACAAGAAAGGGTAAGAAAATGGTGGAATATGCGCTTGCCGGTATGGACAATCAATTGTTTGTTTCTACCTATATGCTCCAATTGCCAGATAAGAAGACTTTAGAGAATTTCTTGATGAAACAGTTGCAAGAGCAAGAAAATAAAGGTTTATAAATAAGGTTAAGCCTCGGCTGTAGTGACACAGTCGGGGCTTTTTCATTTTGCCCGATGCTGAAATATTATCCGAAATGTTTGGCGGTTACGATAAATAATCGTACCTTTGCTGCGGTTCTAAAATTTAGTTTTATGCAGACAGTTAATTTACAGTATAACGTTCCTGCAGGCTATAGTCTGGAGGAATTTGTGGCTAAAGTTAATTCTTATGTTGCCCGCTTGGCAAAGAAATGTCAGGCAGGAGAGGAGTATGCGCCAAATGAAGAAACGAAAGCGGCTATTCGTGAAGCACAGGCTCACATAGAAGCATATAAGCGAGGTGAAGAATGGGCAAAGAAAGACGTATTTGATAATGTGGATGATTTAATGGCTGATTTAATGAAAGAATGAGATACCGCTGGTTACTTGCTATGGGTCTTTCTCCACAACAAGTTGCAGATGGTACCATGCTCCATCTAGAGGAAGTTGAAAAATTGGTAGATGAAATAAAAAATAAATAAGGCTAACCCCCAGCTGCCGTTCTGCAGTCGGGGCTTTTTCTTTTTTTGATATGCTAAAATAATATCCGAAATGTTTGGCGGTTACGATAAATAATCGTACCTTTGCTGCGGTTAAAGATTTATGTATAATTGTATGGATAAAGAAAAATATATCAACCAGTTGTCTCCTGTTCTGTTTTGGGATGTAGATAAATCCCAACTTGATATGGATACATATCCTTCTTTCTTTGTACAAAGAGTCTTGGAGTATGGTCAATGGAGTGATTGGAACATTATTTTAAAATATTATGGATTGGAAAAAATAGCGGACGTATGCAAGAATATGCGTACGTTAGATCCTGTATGCTTATCATACATTTGTGCAATTACTAATACAAAAAAGGAGGATTACAGATGTTATCATACGACACAATTGAATTCCACACTTTGTAACAGAAGATAATAGCAGAAGTCAAAAGAATAAAATAATAAAGGAGGTAGAGTATATGACAGAATTAAGAGATAAATTCGTACTTCATGAAGCCCAGACTCACTTAGAAGCATATAAGCGAGGTGAAGAATGGGCAAAGAAAGACTTTAAAATATACTAATATGGCAACAGCAATAAAAGCAATTCCAACCCTGTTTGGTGAAGAGACTGTGAATTTCAAAAAACGTGCAGATGAGGTGGAACGTAAGTTCAAGGCTCAGCCTGCAATAGATTGGAATAAGAATCCTGGTGTATTATCTGCTCGTAAAATGTGGGCAGAAATGATAAAGTAATTATGGGATCATTACCAGCCTTAGATATTGCCGCCGCTTTTATTTGCTTTATTCTCAGCTATATATAATTCACCCCCAAGTTGGGGGCGAAATAGAGAATGAGGCTTTGATGAATGGATACTCCCAGGTTGAGGATGTTTTTCAAATACCTTGGGGACATCATAAAGTTATCATGGATAAAGTGAAAGGTGATTTCATACCTTTTAGTAAACAGAAGTTGACTTTTTTTGCTTTTCTTCCGTATTTTCTTGTATAATTGCTGAAAAGATTTGGTGTTTACGAGTTTTTATTGTACTTTTGTATGCAGTAAAACAAGTACATTTAGACGGGGTTACTTGTACAACCAGAAGTTTATACTTCCCCAACTCCATGACTCACACCGAACGGTGTAAGCGCATGCATCGGACGAAGTAAGAGCGTGCTGCGTTCGAAGTGAGCTCGTGCACCGTTCGATGCACGTCGCACAGTTCTTGGACTTGAAGCGTATGGCTTACGTACTTAACTGGTTATAACGTACTTGTATGAACAACTAACAATACTAAGCTATGGCAATAAAGTATGAAATCCATTCCATCCATAACTCGAAGGGCGAAGGTGGAGAACAGAAATTTGTCCGGTTGCGAGACCATGAACCGATGACCAGTAAGCAGATAGAAGAGCATATAGAGCAGGTCTGTTCGCTTACCAGAGCTGATGTGCAGGCTGTGATGACTGCGCTGCATGGGTTGATCGTGACCGAACTGTCGCAAGGTGCCCGCTTCTATCTTCCGCAAGTGGGCTATCTCTCCCTGTCTGTTACAACAGAGTTGCCGGAAGGCAAGACGATGGAAAAGGTGACAGGTAATGACATCCGTCTGCGTAATATAAACTTCAAGCCTACTGCCGAACTGCTGAATGAGGTTTCACGGCATGTCAAGTTTGAACGTTCCAAATTCACAACAAGGTCACGGCAATATACCGAAGAACAGTTGTGGAACAAGATGGTAAATTTCCTGAAAGAGAATGAATATATTTGCCGACGTGACATGGAATTCCATTTTTCCTTGCGCCAGCAGACTGCCTTGAAATGGTTGAAGCATTTTACGGAGAAAGGGCTTCTCGTAAAGAAGGGCGCAAGCAATGCTCCTATCTATTTCCTGGCTGAAAAAGAACTGAATAAATAAACAGATTAAACCTAAAGAGAACAATGAAAAAAATGATGTTATTGATGGTTATCGCTCTGATGACCGTTACGAGTATGGTAGTAATGGCAGGTTGCAAGTCTGCCGAAAAAGAAATTTGCCGTATCCATGGTACGATGGAATCAAACCGATGGGATGGCAAGAAGATTTTCCTTGTACCAATGTTTGGACTTCAGGATGCTGCGCATGTGGATTCTGTGGTAATCAAGGATGGTAAGTTTGAATTTGTTGCCGATACTACTGAGATGAAGGTGATTCGTATAGATTATCACTATCGGGATGGCGTACAGGACTTGCTGGTTGTTTCCGAACCGGGCGATGTGACTGTGGTGATTGGAGCCAATAGTGTGTCAAGTGGTACTCCACAGAATGATTCGCTCCAAGTTTGGAAGGATCGGATGATGAAGTTTAATACTGAATATAACAAGCTTCGTATGCAGGCTCGCCAGTCAGGCTCTGATGACATCCTCATGACGAAGGGTAAGGAAATCCAAAAGCAACTTCGTGATTTCAACGTAGCCTTCACCCAGCGTCAGTCTCCCGGTGTTTTCAAGGACTTCTTGCAGAAGATGTATCCATCGAAGTAGCTCTCTGAAATATTTCGCTAAAAGTTTGGCAGTTAGGAATATTAATCGTATCTTTGCAGGGTAGAACTATAAATGTCAAGAATATGCAGACTGTCGATTTCAAATTAGTGCGACACTGTCGCACTAATTCTAAAAGTTATTTTTAATTCCACCAATCTAGCATTCTGTATTCTCTGATGAGGTTATAGAGATGTAGTGCCTTTAAGACCCTTAAGCTTGCCTTTTCACTAACATATGAGCCAAACGAGTTAAAGTCCTTTTCATTTAATTCTTTGCGTAGAAAACGTTTGGCGTTTTTGACATTTACGTATTTTGGAAAGTCTGTGTCTGCTCTTAGTTGTTCAAACTCTATATGGTATTTGCTATCGTCTCCCTTTTGGGTGAGCATCTTTTGGTCTTTGCTACTTTCGTGTAGCCAATAGCGATAGGGTGCATCATTCTCCTCTATGATGTCTATGAGCTTTATGCAAATACGTAAATCTCTTGCCACGAGTTCGTCTCCGTATGCAATTTCTGACGTTGAAAAATAGGCATACATACGTTGCAACTTTTTCTTCTCTAAATTGAGGAGAAAACCATAGTCCCAGTCTTTGTCTTTCTGTAAGATGCTTTTGTAAGCACGTACAGTGTTGTTTTTTCTCTTTCTTCCCATTGTGCTTTTGTTTTAATGGTGTTATTCATAATGAATTGGTGCATCGATGATGCACCAATCTTAATCCTTTAGGCAGGCGAGAGGAATGACTTTTACTCCGTCTGGTCTAGTGTAAGCCATGCTGCCGCCTGTTATTACTATTAGCAAGTCTGGCTCACGAATCGGCATCTGCTTTTCTGCCTCATTGTGTTTCTTAACCAGTTGCTTGATTTCTAATAAATGTTTTGCTCCATCGTCTATCTCTCGGCTTCCGAGTTTGCACTCAATGAGAGCATAACGACCATCTCCTAAGTGCAAAACTAAGTCTGCCTCTAGACCATAGCGATCTCGGTAATATGAAATACTGCTATCGAAGTCGGCAGTATACGCTTTCAGGTCTCGAATGCACATTTGCTCAAAGATGAAGCCAAATGTTTTTAATTGTACCTCTAGTGCTTCAGCGTTTAATCCCATGGCTGCAATTGCAATAGATGGGTCTGTGAAGCAACGCTTTGGAGCACTGCGAATGGCGGTCTTGCTTCTTATAGCTGGACACCAAGCATCAATGTCTTGAATGACGAATAGCTTTTCTAGTGCAGATATATATTCATCATAAGTACTTAGTGAAAGTGTGATATCTCCTGCTGCTGTTACATCAGAGAAAATATTGCTTTTCTTGGCTAACGTGCTTATGTTTCTTGCATATGAACGTAATATCTGTCTTGCTATCTTTGAGTTGCGTTGTTTTTTGTCTATTGCTGATATATCATATTCACATACACTATTAAAATAGTCTTTTGCAATCAGCATTTGCGCTTTTCCATTTAGCTGTAGTGCGGCAGGCCATCCTCCTCGGCAGGCTACTCTGATAAGGTCAGGGATGTCTAGTTTGCTTGTGGCTCCATCTATGTCATAGCTTGGATTATTAAACAACTCCTTGATAGATACAGTACCCGAAGAGTCTAGTGATTCCCACAAACTCATGGGATACATCTTCATTCTTGTGATGCGACCTGTACCTGTGTGGAGAATCTTTTCGTTGTTGACTGTATTGCTTCCTGTTAATATGTATTGTCCTGGCGTTCCGCCACTATTGTCAACTGCAGTTCTTACTGCATCCCATATCATTGGGGCATCTTGCCATTCGTCAATAAGGCGTGGCTGTGCACCTTTTAATAGGAGAGACGGTTTGGCAGAGGCTGTAACGAGATATTCTTCTCTTTTGTCAGGATCTTGAAGTTTGATGACACTTTTCGCCTGTTGGCTTGCCGTCGTTGTTTTGCCAGTCCATTTGGGCCCCTCTATTAAGACTGCTCCGAAAGCACTGAGTCTTTCTTGTAATATCTTGTCTGCTACTCTAGTTAAATATCCCATATGCTTATTTTATTTATGTTATTTTGGGTACAAAGATAATAAATTTTTTTGGTATTTCAAAGAAAAAAAGTATTTTTGTGGCATTTTACTACGTACTTTTGTGGCATTTTACTACGTACTTTTGTGGTGTTTTACTACGTATTTTTGTGGTATTTCACTACGTACTTTTGCGATATTATATGGAATAAAATGGTTATTCCGCTAATATTTGGACGATTGCATAAAATGAAAAGCAATTTCAATTTTCCTTACACCTTTCTTCTATATTGCATTCTGTCAGTGAGTTATGGTGAAAGGGCGATGGAACGGAATGTATCATGGATGTCTCTTGCATATTTTTTTAATGGTGAAAAGTTTGGTAGTTACGAATATTATTAGTACTTTTGTAGGCAATAAGAATAAACAACAATCCGTAACTAAGAAGACTAGATATAATGAAAAAAGTAATGGTGTTTGTGGCTTTCGGTATCGCCGTGTTCCTCTTTTGGATACTAGGCTATCCCGAGGCTCTGTGCTATCAAGAACAGAACCAGCTGTTTCTGTGGTCGGGCGATTATTTCGTGCATGATCTGAGTGTGGCTGGTGGTCTCGCAGACTACTTGAGCGAGTTCTTGGTGCAGTTTTATTATCTGCCAGCATTGGGTGCTGCCATCTTGGGTGGTGTTTTTGCGGCTTTCTATGCCTTGACTTATCTGGTGGCGCAGGGCTATGCCAAGCAGTCGCTCCGATGGTATTGGGTGGCAGCTTGCATGATTCCTTCCCTTTGGCTCTTGGCGGTGATGGGCGATATTGACGTGTTGCTGTCTTTTCCAGTGGCTCTGATCATCTCCCTCTTCACGACGTGGCTGATGAATGAGGCTACCAGAAAGTGGGGGGCTAGATGCCTCGTTTTCGAAGGCGTGTTGCTGCCTCTCCTCTTTTGGCTCATAGACGGTGCAGCCACTTGGCTCTATGCCATCCTGCGTCTCGTATTTGTTTGGCGATGGGAGCAGAAGTCTGCCTTGCTCTTGCTCTGTTTGCCTTATCTGTTGGGCGCTCAGCTGGTGGTTTATAACAATATTCTCTCGCAGTATCCTCTCTCTTCGGTCTTGGTGGGTATCAACTATTATCGCGTGCCGATGGCTTTTCCTGGGCACAAGTATGGGTACGATAAGGAGCTCTATGCACTGCTCAAGATGAATGCGCAGGTGAGGGATGGCAAGTGGCAGGAGCTGGTACAAGATGCGGAGAAGTATCAGCCACAGAATTTCTTTGCCTCTAACTGTGTGAATCTTGCCCTGGCTCAGACCCGTCAGCTTGCCGACCGCATGTTTTCTTTCTATCAGAGTGGAGAAAATGCCTTGCTGGCTCCCCGTACCCGCGATAATATGTCGATGTATCCTACGATGGAAGCCTTTTGGCGTCTGGGGCTCGTGAACTCTTCTCTTCGCTATGCCAGCGATTTGCAGGCTTCCATCCTGAATGGAAAGATGAGTGGCAGATTGATGAAGCGCATTACTGAATGTCAGATTGTGAATGGAAAGTATGCTGTAGCCCGTAAGAATATCGATCTCTTGAAGCAGTCGCTCTTCTATCATGACTGGGCTGTGAAGATGGAAGCGATGCTGGGCAATGATCCGGCTATCAGTCATGATCCTGATTTGGGAAGGGCTAGAAGAATGCGCTTCAAGACGGAAATGATCTATAGCTATGATGAGATTGACAAGATGATGGGACTGCTCTTCATCAACAATCCGGATAACAAAATGGCGCTCGACTACTTCATGGGGCAGATGCTGTTGAAGGGAGATATCCAGGGATTCATGCGTTATGGCAGTTGGGTACAGCAATATGGAGGCTATATGCAGATGCCTGTGGGTTATCTGGATGCTGTGAAGTGCATACAGAATCAGGGGAATGTACCGGGTTCGCCATACGCAGAATACGTGAAACGAATGATGAGTAAACAGAAAGGAGGCGAAGAATGAAAAAGATTATTTATACTTTGATGATAGTATGGATGGGGATGACCGCCTGTACTCCGTCGGTTGAGAATCCTACTATGGTGAACCGTAAGCCTAGCATCTATCCCGACTATATCGGGGTGACCATTCCGGCTGATATTGCTCCGATGAACTTCAATATCAAAGGTGATACCGTTGATGTGGTGGATGTCGTGGTAAAAGGAAGCAAGGGCGGCGAACTGCATGTCTGTGGTGAATGGGCTGACTTCGATGTGGAAGACTGGCATCAGCTTACTGAGCAGAACGTCGGTGGCAGCATCTCTTTTACCGTCTGTACCCGTAAGGATGGCAAGTGGAAGCAATATCAGGATTTCCAGATGATGGTGAGTCCTTATCGGCTGGATGATTACGGTTTGACCTATCGCCGTATTGCTCCCGGCTACGAAGTGGGTGGCAACATCGGCATCTATCAGCGCGATATCCATACTTTTGATGAAACGGCTATCATGACTGAGACCGCCCTGCCGGGAAGATGTTTCAATTGCCATACAGCCAATCGTACAGATGCCCGGCAATTGACCTGCCAGATACGTGGCGAGGGTGGAGGTACCCTGATTATGAAGGATGGCAAGCAGCAATGGATAGATACCAAGACCGATTCTACCAAGGCTGCCGGTAGTTATGCCTATTGGCATCCGGAAGGCAACTATGTGGCTTATGCTGCCAATGCTGTGCATCAGTGTTTCTTCGTGGGAACTTACAAGCCGATAGAAGTTTATCACGACTTCAGCAACATCGTGGTACTGGATACACGTAACAATCAACTGGTAACAGACCAGAAACTGATGACTCCCGACTGGCTGGAGATATTCCCTGCTTTCAGTGCAGATGGCAATACCTTATATTATAGTACTTCGAAAGCTTGCCGTGTACCGGCTGAGTATCTGAAAGTGAAGTGCTCGCTGGTAAGTATTCCTTTCGATGCCAGAGCGGGGAAGTTTGGAGAAAAGGTGGATACGCTGCTGAATGGTCCGAAGACGAATATGAGTTACGTCTTGGCTCGTCCGTCGTATGATGGAAAATGGCTGATGTATACACGGTGCAGCAGAAGCAATTTTCCTATTGTGCAACCTGATGCTGATCTCTGGATGATGAACCTGAAGACCCGGCAGACCTATCCGCTGACTGCGGTGAACAGTAAGATGAGCGAGAGCTATCACAACTGGAGTAGCAACTCGCATTGGTTTGTCTTCGTCAGTAAGCGTGGTAACGGAAACTATACCCGTCTCTACATTTCGAGTATCGATGATCAGGGTAAGGCAACCAAGCCATTCCTTCTTCCGCAGCGCAATCCGTGGAAATATTATCATGGGCTGTTTGATGCCTATAATGTACCGGATTTCACCAAGACCAAGGTGGAGCTGGATATGAAGGAAACCCGCAATCAGATCTTTTCGGATGAACGTCCGAAAGTAACGGTGAGAGAATAAACGAATAAAAAATTAGATTGGAGAATCATGAAGAATTTGATGATAAAATCTTGGAAACCGCTGTTGTCGCTGCTCTTCGGTGTGGCAGTAGTGATATTCTGGTCTGTTCCTTACATGAGTGGCTTGTGCTTTCAGGAACAGTATCAGATGTTTCTCTTTGATACCAACTATTTCCTTGAGCGCATTGTGCTGCCGGGAGGATTGGCTGACTATATCAGTGAGTTTTTGGTACAGTTCTATTATATGCCTGTCTTGGGCGGTACCATCATCGCCCTGCTCTTGATGAGCATACAGGCTATCTCGTGGGGACTAATGAAGCAATATGGAATGAAAGCCGTTTTCCCGGGATATCTGTTGAGCTTTGTACCTAGTATTGTATTATGGTGTGCCATGGGCGACCAGAATCTGTTGCTTTCTTTCGTTGTGGCACTGTCGGGCGCCTTGCTGATGGGCTGGATTCACAACCGGTTCCACAACCGGTTAGTGAAGGTGGTGTTCGAACTGGTGAGCACGGCATTGGTTTATTGGTTCCTGGGACCAGTGGTATTCCTTTATGCCGCCCTGATGATTGGAGATACGCTGATGAAAGGCAAGCAGAATGGACACATTCTTTCCAGTCTGGGTTATTCTGCCTGTCTGCTGATACTCACCGTAGCCTGGATATTGCTGACCACGCAATCGTTGCAGTATCCATTGTACCGTATCTTTAGCGGACTCAATTATTATCGCTATCCGGGTACGGTTTCTCCGTTGCCTTTGGGTGTGATGATATGGACCGTCGTAGTCGTTTTCTTTGGTATGGTTCCTGATGGACATGCCTGGATAAAGAAGCTGCAGCAATCCAAGGTGGTGATGGCCTTGGCGTATGTATTGGTGATTGTGGCTTCATGGTTCGGCATCAAGGCTTCTTTTGATGAGATGACCTACGACCTGATAGATTATGATTTCCTGGTTCGCACCGAACAATGGGATAAGATCATTGAGAAGGCTGAGAAGAAGCCGGCTACCACACCGCTCAGTGTATCGTGTGTGAATCTTGCCTTGA
>ERZ791912.827-NODE-827-length-16894-cov-65.266108_pt1 | contig 16894 bp, 12 predicted proteins | sample MGYA00510141_ERZ791912 | MGnify/ENA primary metagenome ERZ791912 (study PRJEB30046, sample SAMN00792082) | human gut metagenome | study: EMG produced TPA metagenomics assembly of the A metagenome-wide association study of gut microbiota in type 2... | reverse complement strand
GGATGATGCTGCGCAGAGGGAGACGGTCGCTCAGAGCTGGATGTTCTGCCGGCCAACCGATGGTTAATGTAGCTACCGGCATTACGAGCTTAGGAAGTTTCAGGGTGTCGATAATCATCTTTGGCATATAGACCGTTGTTCCCAAAAAACAGGTACCAAGTCCTGCTTCTTCTGCCAGATTGGTAAATGTCTGAGTGAAGAGGAGTGCATCTGTAGCAGCATTCATGAAGGAGAGAATGTTGTCGTAGCCAGGAGTTCCCTTGCGGTTCTCTGCCCATAGGGTGGTGCGGCGATAATCGGCACAGATGGTGAGTACAACAGGGGCACCGGTTACCATTGGCTGGTTGAAATGGGCTGGCGCCAAAGCCTTCTTGCCTTCCTCACTACGGGTAACGACAACGCTGTAAAGCTGAAGATTACCCATGGTTGGGGTACGCATTGCGTCTTCAAGCAATTGATTTAGAAGTTTGTCAGAAACTTCCTTCGTTGAATATTTTCTGATGCTTGTTCTGTTCTTGATTGATGTCATAACTTTCCTGTTTATGTTATTATACCTTGTTATATAAAGTAGCTCGGTATTGTTTTAGAGCCCTTTTTTGATGCAAAGTTAGTGAAAGTTTTCCTAAATGGCTCATATCTTTTATATTTTTAGTGAAATATATGGTAAAACGTTTCATATTTTAGAAATAAAATCTTAATTTTGCACCATAATATTAAACGTTTGATAGAATGAATAAAGAAAATATGACTTTTGAAGAGGCTACTAAGGTCTTGTTAGATGAGTTGAAAAACAATTTAGCAGCTCTTCATAAACAATATGAAGTGCGTCCGGCAGATTGGAGCAAGATGCATGAGCAGCTGCTGAAAGTAGTTTCCGAGGAAACCCAAATTCCGTATGCACCCGAAGAGGTTGTTGAGGTCCGTCCAAGAGAATTGGAATGTGATGTCGTAAGATATCAGAATAATAAGGAAAAGTGGGTGGCTCTTGTTGGATTGCTCCATGGACATCCTTATGAGATTTTTACCGGTTTGCAGGATGAGGATGAAGGAATCATGTTGCCTAAGTCGGTTACTAAGGGTAAAATCGTAAAGACTGTTCTTGAGGATGGTGTGAAGCGTTATGACTTCCAGTTTGTCAACAAGCGTGGTTATAAGATGATTATTGAAGGTCTTAGCGAGAAGTTCAATCCTGAGTACTGGAATTATGCCAAGTTGATTTCTGGAGTGTTGCGTTATCGTATGCCTATTGAGCATGTTATCAAGCTTGTTAATCAGCTTCAGCTTACCTCTGATAGCATCAATACCTGGAAGAAAGGGGTGGAGAAAGCTCTCAAGAGATACCTCAATGATGGAAGTGCCTTTGATAAGGGTGACGATGACATGGAGGAAGAGGTTTGATACCGAGATTTGTTGAATCAGAAGACTAAACTATTTATGAATTAAACTATGCTTTATAGTAGTAGAATTTATTTGAAAAATGTACGTTTTCATGCTTATCATGGTGTGTTGCCGCAGGAGAGAACTGTCGGCAACAACTATGTGGTGAATCTAGTCGTAGATTATGATTTCACTGATGCCATGGAAACGGATGAACTGTCTGCTACCATTAATTATGCAGAATTGTATGAAATCATCAAAGAGGAGATGGCTATACCTAGTAAGCTGCTGGAACATGTAGCGGGAAGAATCGGTAAACGAGTCTTTTCTGAATATTCTGCTATTCGTCAGATACAACTGGCTATTACTAAAGAGAATCCTCCTTTTGGCGCTGATTGCGATGGTGCAGGAGTTGAAGTTGTATTAACAAATGATAAAACTTTATAGTTTATTTAGGTTTTCTGACAATAAAGTAGTAATTTTGCAAAGTCATCAGAAAGTATGTATAAAAAAATAACACTGATATGGGTGGTATTGTGGATGTTGGCATTGACTTCGTTTGCTGCCAATAGAAACTTTACACTTGTGATAGATGCTGGACATGGTGGTCATGATGCGGGTGCACGTGGTGCTATTTCCATGGAAAAGAACATCAATCTGTCTGTGGCGTTACAATTCGGCAAATATGTAGAGAGATATATGCCAGAAGTGAGAGTGATTTATACGCGGAAGACGGATAAGTTTGTTTCTTTGAAAGAACGTGCCAATATTGCCAATCGTGCCAATGCTGACCTTTTTATCTCAGTGCATACCAATGCATTGCCTGCAGGTAAGATAGCTCGTGGATTTGAAACCTATACGCTCGGTATGCACCGTGCCAAGGATAATCTTGATGTTGCTATGCGAGAAAACTCTGTAATTTCGATGGAGAAGGACTATAAGCAGGCTTATCAGGGATTCGACCCGAAATCTTCGGAGAGTTATATCATCTTCGAATTCATACAGGGCAAGAACATGGAGCGCAGCGTAGAATTGGCAAGAATGATACAACGTAAGGTTTGCGATAATGCCAATCGTCCAGACAAGGGAGTTCATCAGGCAGGTTTCCTGGTGTTGCGTGAAACATCTATGCCAAGTTGCTTGATTGAGTTGGGATTCATCACAACGCCTGATGAGGAAAGAATTCTCAATAATTCTGATCGTGTTAATGATATCGCGAAATCTATTTATGATGGTTTTGCTCAATATCGAAATAAATATGATAAGAGGGTCACGGTTCCTTTTCGCCCTTTGCAGACGGGTGATGTAGAGGAATTGAAGGAGGAAGAAACTCAAGCTCAGGATGAACCTCAGAAGAGAACTGATTCTCAGAAGAGAAGTGAAGTTCAGAAGAGAAGCGAACCTCAGAAGAGAAGCGAACCTCAGAAGAGAAGTGAAGTTCAGAAAAAGTCTGAACCAAAGGATGCTCCTGTTTTCAAGCTTCAGATTTTTGTGGGTGATCGAATCCTTCGCAAGGGAGATGCTCACTTCAAGGGAGAGACTGATTATGAGTTTTTCCGGGAGGGTAATTGGGTGAAGTATACCATGGGGGCTTCTACCAATTATAACGAGATATATCGTTTGCGTAAGAGTTTGCAGGAAAAATTCCCTGAGGCTTTCATCATTGCTTTTAAAAATGGACAGAAGTATGATGTAAATCAGGCGATACGAGAATTTAAGCAGAATAAAAATAGATAAAAATGAAACTGACAAAGGAAATAAAGATAGCGCTGGTTGCTGTTTTAGGTATTTTGATTATGTATTTCGGAATTAATTTTCTGAAAGGCATCAATCTGTTTTCTACCAACAATACCTATTATATGACATTTGAAGACATCCAGGGATTGGGCGCTTCTACGCCTATCTATGCGGATGGTTACAAGGTAGGTACTGTGGATGTCATTAATTATGATTACAAAGAAAATGGTCCAATCAGAGTTACGGCCGATATTGTCAAGGATTTGAGAATTCCTGCAGGCAGCCAGGCTGAGATTTCTAAAGATATGATGGGCAACCTTCAGGTGAACCTGCTCCTGGCTAATAATCCACGTGAGCGTATTGAACCAGGTGGAACCATTCCAGGCTCTATCAATGCAGGTATCATGGGAAAGGCTGAGCAGCTTATTCCTGTTATGGAAAAGATGTTGCCTAAGCTCGATTCAATCTTGACCAGTGTGAATGCTCTCCTGGCAGACCCTGCTTTGGCAGCTACACTTCATAACGCTGAGACCATTACCAGCAACTTGACAGTTTCTACTCGAGAGTTGAATACCTTGATGGCAGGTTTGAACAAGCAGATACCAGGTATGATTGGTAAGGCGAATGGCGTGCTCGATAATACCCATAAATTGACAGCCAATTTGGCTGCTTTGGATGTACAGGGGACATTGAACAAGGTGAATGCTACCTTGGAAAATGCACAGCAGTTTACTGAGAAGCTGAATAGCAATAAGGGAACTCTCGGTTTGTTGATGAATGATACCCAACTCTATGAGAATTTGAACTCAACCATGGGGCATGCAGATTCATTGATGATAGATCTGAAGGCGCATCCTAAGCGCTATGTGCATTTCTCAATATTTGGAAAAAAAGATAAGTAAACTTGATTTTACTTATATAAATATTATCTAAATAACAAAATAGATGTTTCACGCCCCGATATAACTGCCAAACTGTTTGTTTGTTAGCTATTTCGGGGGTGTTACATAAATGTTTCACTGCAAGAATATTAACGATTGTGGATAACTCTGTAAAATGCAGAGCATCAACTGGTTACATTTAATGTATTAAAATTAATTAAATGGGGAGATTTGCTGTTCTCCTTTTTTTTTCTTAATTTTGCAACTGATTTCGCATCTTTAGTGGTGTGAACACAATCAATATCTAAAAAATAATTAATATAAAATAGTCAATGTTAGCAAGTCCGAAAGCGCTTTGGGATAATAGTCTTTTGCTTATAAAGGATAATGTGTCAGAGCAGCAATATAATACATGGTTTAAGCCAATAGTCTTTGAGTCGTACAAGCCATCGACAAAGACTTTGTTGGTGCAAGTTCCAAGTCCGTTTGTTTACGAATACTTGGAACAGAACTATGTTGGCTTGTTGAGTAAGGTGTTACATCGCAATTTTGGTGATGGAATCCGACTCACTTATCGTGTTGTTACCGATAAGGAACATAAGCTGGCACAAGATTTAGAGGCTGATCCTGCAGACGAAGAAGTTGCCGAGCGCAACAGAAAAGCGAAGCAGGCTCAAGCCCAAGGTGTCGTTTCTGAGGCTCTTCAGCAGGATGACATTGATACCCAGCTCGATCCTAAGCTTACATTCAATAATTATGTAGAGGGTGAGAGCAATAAGTTGCCTCGTTCTGTGGGATTGTCTATTGCTGAGCATCCTAATACCACTCAGTTCAACCCTATGTTCATTTATGGTCCATCGGGAAGTGGTAAGACGCATTTGGTGAATGCTATCGGTTTGAAGGCAAAGCAGATATATCCTCAGAAGCGTGTGCTTTATGTCAGTGCCCGTCTTTTCCAGACTCAGTATACGGATGCTATCCTGCACAATTCGAGCAATGATTTCATCAATTTCTATCAGTCTATTGATATTCTGATAGTGGATGATATTCAGGATTGGGCAGGAAAGGCTAAGACATTGAACACTTTCTTCCATATATTCAATCATCTCTTCCGTAATGGAAAACGCATTATCTTGGCGAGCGACCGTCCACCGGTGGAGTTGAAGGATATGCCAGACCGCTTGATTACCCGTTTCTCCTGTGGCTTGGTATGTGAGCTTGAAAAGCCAAATGTGGAGCTGTGTGAAGATATTGTCAGCAACAAGGTTCGTCGCGATGGTTTGAAGATTCCTAATGATGTTGTGGCCTTTATTGCTCAGACCTGCAATGGCAGTGTGCGTGATTTGCAGGGTGCTATCAATGGTCTGTTGGCTTATAGCATCGTGTACAACAGTCATATTGATATCCGATTAGCTGAGCGTGTTATCAAGCGTGCTGTGAAGGTAGATGATAAACCACTCACAATTGATGACATCGTGGAAACCGTTTGTAACCATTATAATGTAACTGTTACGGCTGTGAACAGTAAGAGCCGTAAGCGTGATTATGTGGTGGCACGACAGGTAACTATGTATTTGGCGCAGAAATTTACCAAGATGCCTGCTTCACGCATCGGCAAACTCGTTGGTAATCGCGATCATAGCACAGTTATCCACAGTTGTTCCAAGGTTGAAGAACGATTGAAGGTTGATGCTGCATTCAATGATGAAATCAATAGTATTGAGAACGGATTGAAGATAAAAAAAGGTTAGAAATGCACGGAACTTTGGTATAGTAGTTCTGTTTATATAAATGAAATAAAAGGAAGTCGAGCTTTTTGTATATGCTCAGGCTTCCTTTTCCTGTTTATTTACTTTGAACTTTAAACTTTATGATCAGTTTTCTTTTTGCTCTTTTTTCATCATCTTTTTCCATTTGAAATATCCGGCTACGGCGATGATGATGTAGAGACCATAGAGTCCTGCCTTGAATGGGATACCTTTTACTATATAGAGATAGCAGCAGACAGCATCTACAAGAATCCAGAAGAACCATTGCTCGATGTATTTGCGTGCCAAAGCCCATAAGCCCACAAAGCTCAGGGCATTGGTGAAGCTATCCTGCAAAGGTACAGTGGAGTTGGTGAAGGTAATCAGGATATAATAGGTGATTCCCCATGCTGCCAGAAAGAAAATAGCGGTAGGGAGATAGAGCGATTTTTTCATATAAGTGATCGGAAGCTCTTCTTTTTCCGTCTGATTGTGTTTCTTGCCGAATTTCCAAACAGCATAGCCATAGACGGCTGCCACCGTATAATATACTGCCATACCCGCATCGCCATAAAGACCATGGCTCCAATATAGCCAGACATCCAGAGCCGGCATGATGATGCCCACTGCCCAAAGCCAGATGCTGGCACGGTACTCCAGCAAGATGTAAATCAAGCCGAGTACCGTGGTAAAGATGTCTAAACCATGTGATGCAATATAATCCATCATAATGTTTTAGTTTTTGAATCTACTTTCTAGAAACCGTGATAATTAGAACTTCAATGTTACATGTCCCATTACAGTGGTGCCTGCCATAGGAATATAGCTGATGGCACTGAGGCGGTGATCCTGAGTGTAACCGGCACTCTGACTTACCGCATTGTACCATACGGAACCGCTCGCTGCGTAATGACGGTTGAAGATATTGTTGATATCAAAACCGAAAACCATCTGCTTGATTCCCAGCTTCTTAGCTACATTTGTCTGATAGTTGAGGCTCAGGTCGCTCTGTGAATAGCAAGGTAATGAACGGTCTTTGCTCTCAGAATTGTCGAGATACTGACTGCTTACGAAGTTGGTGTGCCAGGTTGCTGAGAATCCGGCATAGTGCAGGTCGATGAAACCATTCAGAATAGCTGATGGAGAATATGACAAGGTTGAATTGTCGTAGTGTATCTTCAATGCATCACCATCCCAATTATCTACATACTCATCGAAATCCTTAATTTTGTTCTTGCTCAAAGCAGCATTTCCCTCCAAGGACAACCATGACAATGGTGCCCAACCGGCAGTCAACTCAACACCCATGCGATAAGAATCCTTGATATTGGTGGTCAATGGCTCTCCTATTTCGCTCAACTGTCCAGTCTGAGCCAGCTGGTTGTCGTAATCCATGTAATAGAAGTTGGCACCTGCATGCCAGTTGCTTCCCTCATACTGATAACCGAATTCCACATCGAGTAACTTCTCCTGTTTAGGGAAAGGATAGTTGAGGTTGTCGGTATAGTTGTTGCGCTCCGGCTCACGGTTGCTGTAAGCTACGGAAGCGTAAGCCTTATGACCGTCCTTGTTGAAGCTGATACCTGCCTTAGGATTGAAGAAATTGAATTTCTCGTCGATGTTCAACTCCTGGTTCTTGTAGCTGCCATCTGCCTGGGCGATAAATTTATCGTTGATACCATCGGTCTTGTATTCCACACGGCGGTATTGCAGGTCTGCGAATACATTCCAGTAGTCTGCAAAGCGATAGCTTGCCTTGATGAAGGCGCTGTAGTCGTATTTGTGGGCATCAGAATCATAGTACTTATACTTGCCGTTGCTGCCGAGGAACTGCTTCTCTGCATCCTGATTGGCGATATAAGTAAGATATCCCCAGTGGTTGCCACGGAACTGCTGGAGGTTCAAGCCTCCGATTACGTCCCAGTGTTCATCCTTGTAGTTGGTGTTATATACCATGCCGTAGGTGTTCTGGGTCAATCCCTTCTTGCGGATAAAGTCAGACAGCTTTACCTTGTTGCCCTCTGCATCCTTGTAAACTAGTCCGAACTTGGCAAACTTATACTGATTCTTGAACTCCTTGTAGTAGCCGTAACCATAGGTATAGTGCAGGGCGATGTTGTGGCTCCAGTGGCTGTTAGGAGTCCAGGCTGCAGAGAGAATATTGTGGTTCTGATAGAAATTATCCGTAGTTTTCTCCCATTTGTTGCCGTTTCTGAGGGTATATGGCTTGATGGTATAATCGCCCTTTCCATTGCGCACCAAATCGCCAGTCAGGACATTGAATTTCCCCAGTCCAGCCTCGTACATATCCTTGTATGTGCGTATTCCATCATCCATCAATGTGAAGTTGGTATTGTAGTCGCCTCCCAACACGCCATTCCATGCCTGTCCGGTCTTCTCGAAGTTGCCGATGTTCTTATAGCTGATCTTGAAGTTATCTCCTAACCAGGTCAGTCCACCATAGTAAGAGCCGGATCTGCCGTCTGTTCCGTCGATATAGCCATCTGTGGCAGTCTCATGATAAGCACCGTCAAAAACCAGGTGGTTGCCCATCAGTCCGGTAGAGAAGCTGACGCCCGTATTGTAAGTGTTGTAAGTGCCGTAAGAACCAGTTACTTCTGCCATAGGAGTGAGCGAAGGAGCAGCTGTAGCCATAGAGATGCTGCCGCCGAAGGCACCATCGCCGTTGGTAGAAGAACCTACGCCACGCTGCACCTGAACACTGCCCAGGAGCGAAGCATAACTGTTCATGTTAGCCCAGAAAACGGTCTGGTCTTCAGGAGAATTGAGAGCCACGCCATCGAGTGTCACGTTGATGCGGCTACCGGCAGCACCACGGATACGCATATAGGTAGTACCCGTACCGATACCATTTTCGCCCCAAGCCAGGATACCTGGTGTGCGAGAAAGGAGGAAAGGCAATTCCTTACCTGTAGAGGAAAATTGTTGGAGTTCTGATTTCTTGATGTTGGCAATGGCGTATGGAGCCGCTTTTGTGGCACGTACGCCTTTTACGATTACTTCATTTAAATGTTGCACCTTCAAGGTGTCGATTTTTGTCTGTGCCAGTGCAGCTTGGCTTGCCAAAGAGCAAAATGCTACACCGAGTGTGATCCCGTTGAATCTTTTCATTTATTTAAATTAAAACCTTTGTATAAGGGGCATTCGTGTAAAGCTACCCCTTCGTCAGCGCTCTGCTAACTGGATGCAAAGTTAGCAATAATAACCGAAAGCGCAAAATTTTCGTAAGTTTTTTCAAGGTTTCAGTCTTTATATCATTCTTTTTTATTATATTTGCAGCTGTAATTGTATTTTGAACCTAAATAAAACGAAGATATGGTTAAGAATATTTATCGTCTATATATTTGGGTCTTCTTTTTGGGGACTATGCTAGCATTCTCTTCGTGTCAGAATGAGCAGCAGAAGAATCTGCTCAGCGAGGATGCTATCAATGGTTCTGTGTCCGAAATTTATTCCAATGCCGTAGCGCCCCTATATGATTATATGGACAAGGACAGCCTGGAAACTTCTGATGCCGACCCGCTTTATCATATTTGGGATAATATCTATCAGGGTATTTCTCTTGCCAATCATTCCCTTGATTTCATTGATGCCAAGGCCTCACTGATTACTGCCGACCAGAAGGACCGGTTGAAGGCTGAGGTGCGAGCCATCAGAGCCTTGCTTTATTATGAGGCGATGGATCTGTTTGGGCGTATTCCGGTGGTTTTGTCTTCGGAAGAATCTGCCATTTATGCCTCTGCAAAGTCAGATTCCATAGCTTCATTTACAGATGTTTATCTTTCTGCTCAAAGTGAGAGGAGTGAGGTCTTTCAGTTTATTTTCAGTGAGTTACAGCAGGTTTTGCCTTATCTCTCCGCTCAGCATAGCGGTAGGGAGGGCAGATTTTCCGGTCGCATCACGAAGCCGGTGGTCAACTATCTGCTGGCAAAGATGGCTTTGAATGCAGAAATTTATACTTTTGATGATTGGACCAAGGGTTATAAGAAGCGTCCAAAGGGTCGTAATATTGATTTTATGGTTCAGACAGCCGATGGTGCCTCCCTGCTGAATGACCTCAAGGCGAGTGAGAATCGCAGCAAGAAGTTGAATGCGTGGGAAACCTGTATTTACTATTGTGATGCTCTGGCTGCTGAGGGATATTCCTTGGACGAGGATGTGATATTCTGCAGTACCGGCAGCCGTACAGCGCTTCCTAGCCGTACCGGCACCCCAGTTGCGCGTTTTCTGTTCCGTTATACGGATGTTTTGCTGATGAAGTCAGAGGCGAATATCCGTAATGGCGAGGATGGCAGAACCGAACTGAATATGGTTCGCGCCCGCCAAGGCAAGCCTGCCCATAGGGCTACGCTCAATCGTATTCTCGAAGAGCGTCTTGACGTATTGTCAAGAGAAGATATTCATCGTCAGGACCTTATCCGCTTTGGTATGTTTACTGATGCCTTCAATCTCTATCCATATCTTAAGGGCAAGTCGTCCGGTTATATCACCGTTTTCCCGATTCCTCAGAAATGTATCGATTTAAATCCTAAGTTGGTACAGAATAAGGGATATGAAGTAGAAGGCTCATCTGCTTATAAAACAATGCGTTATGACTAATGGTGAGTGAAACGCCGTGTGGTTGGAATAGCATTTTTTATAAATCTAGCAACGCAGCGTTTCACAGCGTCGCTAGATTTATTTTTTTTATTTTCTTTGGATAGCAAATTGGTTTACAACTGAATTTCCTATAGGAATTACAACTGATAGAACTTAGTGAAAGCCTTCACGCAATATTCGTGGTCGATAACGCTACCGGTTTCGCGGCAACTGTGCATAGCGAGGATGGCATTGCCCATATCCACACCCTTCAATGGGATGGAAGAGGCGAGGATGTTGCCCAAGGTGCTGCCACCTGCTACATCGCTGTGGTTTACGAAACGCTGGCATGGTACACCGGCTGCATCGCAGATGTTGGCGAAGATGGCTGCTGATACAGCATCGCTCGCATACTTCTGGGCTGCATTGAACTTGATGACCGGACCACCGCCCAACTTAGGATGATTCGTAGGGTCGAATTTTTCGCTATAGTTAGGATGCCAGGCATGCGCATTATCGGCTGAAATCATGAAGGCACGCTCTACTGCCTGATAATAAGCCTCTTCTGTATGGCTCTGTGCCAGGGCAATGCGCTGGAGCATATATGAAAGGAATGGACTTCCGGCTCCCTGTTTGGTCTGGGACCCCGTCTCTTCATTATCGAAGATGGCGAGAACCTGGGTGGTATCATTGGCATCTGCTGCAATCATCGCCTCTACACCAGCCCAGCACATAGACAGGTCGTCGAGTCTGCCTGAAGAGATAAACTCATCGTGTACACCGAAGGTGCAGGCTGGAGTGGCATCAGCCAGATAGAGGTCGAAGTCGAGGATATCCTCTTTTCTGATATTCAATTCTCCTGTTATCACATTCATCAGCAGATTGCCCTTCTCCAGTTCATCGTTGGTGATGCCGAGGATAGGGAGCACATCCTTCTGCTTGCTCAGCTTCACTCCATCGTTCACCTGGCGGTTGAAGTGGATGGCGAGATTACTGATCTGCAGCAATGGGCGCTTCACATGAAGAAGGAGCGTCTGAGGATTCATGGCGCTTTCTCCCTTCACAATCACTCTGCCGGCAAGGGTCAGCGGACGGTCGAACCAGGTTGACATGATAGGACCACCATAAACCTCGGTATTCAGTTTTACGATACCGCCCTCGCAAAGCATCTCAGCATTTGGCTTGATGCGGAAGGTAGGCGAATCGCAGTGGGCGCAGATCATGTGGAAACCGGCATCTGCCAAAGGCTTCTTTCCGATTTGGAAGGCGTAGATGGAAGAGTCGTTCTTGGTAACGAAGAACTTTTCACCCGCTTCAATCTTGCCCAAAGGCTCCTGTGGGTTCATACGGCGGAACCCGTTCTTCTCCAATTCCTTGGAGATATTCTTTACTGCCAGGAAATTCACTGGCGATGCGTCTAGAAAGGATAATAATCTTTTGATCATAGTCTATATCTTTATATTTAATATGATGCAAAAATACGATATTTCTTTCAAATAACCTTCTCTTTCCTCAAGTTTTTTTCTGAATAGTTAAATATGTACAAGAATCTCCCATGATGCTTGGTATTGTGTTTTGAAAATAGTACTTTTGCAAAACATAATTATTGCAGATTTACAGAATATCTTTTAATACGATAATGGAAATAGTAATTGGAATCATCCTAGGACTTGCCATTGGATTCTTCGTGGGCAAGCTGATGGAAGGAAAAAAGGCGGGAGAAGAGAAAACGCAGCTTATAGCGAAGGCTCAGGTGTTGCAGGCTAACATCGAACAGAGTAATCTGCATCATGCTTCTGAGGTTCAATCCTTGAAACAATCTCATGCTGCTGAGGCTCAATCCTTGAAAGCGCAGATGGAGAACGAGCGGCTGTATGCGGCAAAACTAAGAGCGGAAAGCGACCAGCAGTGGGCACAGAAACTCGAGAGCCTGAAGCAGGAAATGCAGCGCATGACCATCGAGCAGCAACGCGTGGCAGCAGAACAGCTGGCTGCCAAGCAATCTGCCTTGCAGGAAAACAATCGACTTCAGATGGATGAACTCCTGAAACCTATCAAGGAACAGTTTGTTGATTTCAAGAAATCGGTAGAGGAGAGCAAAACTCAGAACGAGGTGAACAAGAAGGAACTGCAGAACACCTTCGAGGCAACGATGAAACTCTTCCAGCAGGAACAGCAGCAGGCTGTACTGAACCTGAAGGAGCAGACCGAGAAGATTGGCTCCGATGCTGCCAACCTGACCAAGGCATTGAAGGGCGACAGCAAGATGCAGGGCGACTGGGGCGAGATGGTGCTGGAAACTATCCTGGAGAACAGCGGACTTCGTAAAGATGAGGAATTCTTCATTCAGGAGAATACGAAAGATGAAGAGGGAAAGAACTATCGTCCGGATGTCATCGTCAGATTCCCAGAAGGCAGAAGTGTGGTCATCGATTCCAAGGTTTCGCTCACCGCCTATACCGATGCTCTGGCTGCCGGGAATGATGAGGAACGCGAGCGGCTGATGAAGGCGCATGCCCTGAGCGTGCGCAAGCACATCGATGAACTGGCAGCCAAAGACTATTCCAAACTGGTGGATGATGCCATCGGCTTCGTACTGATGTTCATTCCTAACGAGACCAGCTATATCGCAGCGATGAAGCAGCAGCCGGATCTCAGCCGTTATGCTTATCAGAAGAAGATTATCATCATTTCGCCAAGCAATCTCCTCATGGCGCTCCAGCTAGCCTATAACCTCTGGCAGTATGACCGTCAGAACAAGAATGTGGAGAAAATCGTGAAGACGGCAGCCGACCTGTATGACAAGGTGGCAGGTTTCGAGGATACCTTCACCGGAATCGGCGATTTGATTACCCGTCTTTCCGGAACCTTTGACAAGGCAAGGAAACAGCTCTATGAAGGTTCGGGCAATGTGATGAGAAGGGTAGAAAGCCTGAAAGGTCTCGGGGTCACTCCGAAGAAGCAGATCAAGGCTTTGGAAGAAGAGTAGAAATCTTGCGAAAGTCTTTTCTTTGAAAGCTGGGAAAGAAAATGCAATTTGTAAACAGGATAATAAAGTGTAGACATATAGTTTTTACTTACTGGCGGAAAATATTCTGCCAGTAAGTGATGAAAACTCAAAAAACAGGGATTATTATTTGTTATAAAGCACCGTTGTTATTTTCCGTTTGTAACAGAAACATTTCTATTTGTTCAAAATGTAGGATAAATTGTGCAAAGTTTTAAAATAATCCCTAAAAAGAAGGCGTTTTTCAGATTTAATTTGTAATTTTGCCCCCGACTAATCAAAACAATGGAAATAAATAAAATTGCTTATTCGTAGGCAAAATTTACATAAAACAACATCAATAATAATTAGTTATGAAACTGAACGACATTCTTTCTAACAACTTCAATGCATCAGAATGGGAAGCCAAGGGTTATGAGCTTCCTAAGTATGACATTTCTGCAGTTGCCAAGAAGACTCATGAGGAGCCTACTTGGGTTCACTTTGGCGCAGGTAACATCTTCCGTGCCTTCCCTGCAGCTATTCTCAACGACGCACTCAATACGGGCAAGTACGACCGTGGGGTCATCGTGGTCGAAAGCTTCGACTACGAGATCATCGACAAGGCTTATCGCCCTTACAATAACCTCTCGCTTCTCGTAAGCCTCCAGTCTAACGGAACCATCGAAAAGAAGGTCATCGCTTCTATCACGGAGAGCCTCAAGGCCGACAAGCAGTTTGCTGAGGATTGGAACCGATTGGTTCAGATTTTTCAGGCACCGAGTCTGCAGATGGTAACTTTCACCATCACCGAAAAAGGATATTCTTTCAATGATGCCGATTTGGCTCGTGGTCTCGATGCAGTCTTCGCCATGGGTAAGCTCACCGCTCTGCTTTACGAAAGATACAAGGCTGGCAAGTTGCCTGTAACCCTTCAGTCAACAGACAACTGTTCTCACAATGGCGACCATGTAAAGGCTGGTGTCAAGGCTTATGCTGAGCGCTGGGTAAAGGATGGCATCGTTGAGGCTGGATTCCTGGATTACATCAACGACAGCAGCAAGGTAACCTATCCTTGGTCTATGATTGATAAGATTACCCCTCGTCCTCACGAGAAGGTACAGGCGATGCTTGCCGAGGATGGTTTCGAGGACAACGATACCATCATCACCGAAAAGCATACCTTCACCGCTCCTTTCGTGAATGCAGAGGAAGTGCAGTATCTCGTTTGCGAGGATACCTATACCAACGGCCGTCCGCCATTGGAGTTGGGAGGTGCGCTCTATACTACCCGCAAGACCGTGGATGAGGTGGAGACCATGAAGGTGACTACCTGTCTGAATCCGCTACATACGGCGATGTCTATCTATGGCTGCATGCTCGACTATACCCTGATTTCTGCCGAGATGGCAGATGAGGACCTGCGTGCCTTTATCCAGAAAATCGGTTATATCGAGGCAATGCCGGTGGTTACAGACCCAGGCGTATTGAACCCATACGAGTTTATCGGCACCGTTATCAACAAGCGTCTGCCTAACCCATTCATGCCAGATGCTCCTCAGCGCATCGCTACCGATACCAGCCAGAAGCTCTCTATCCGTTTCGGTGAGACCATCAAGAAGTATATCGACCGTGGTCTCGACAAGAGCAATCTCGTGCTGATTCCATTGGTATTGGCAGGTTACGCCCGTTATCTCAAGGCATTGGATGATAACCTGAAGCCATTCGAGCCATCTTCCGACCCATTGCTGGCAGAACTCCAGGCCATCGTGGCTCCTCTGGAGGTAGGCAAGGCAGATCAGGACTATTCTTGCCTGAAGAATCTCTATTCCCGCAAGGATGTATTCGGACTCGATCTCTATGAGGCTGGCTTCGGTGAGCAGATAGAAGGCATGGTGAAGGAACTCTTCGCCGGCAAGGGTGCCGTAAGACAGACATTGCACAAGTACGTTGCTGCAAGATAATTCATTTTTTTGATTTAACCAATACATTATATATAAAGATATATGGAAAGAACATGGCGCTGGTTTGGCAAGAAGGATAAGATTACGCTTGCCCAGCTGAAACAGATAGGTGTGGAGGGTATCGTGACTGCATTGCACGATGTGCCTCTGGGCGAGGTTTGGACACGCGAGAAGATTCACGAACTGAAGGAGTACATTGAGTCTTATGGTATGAAATGGAGCGTAGTGGAGTCGCTGCCGGTGGTGGAGACCCTGAAGTATGGCGGTCCTGACCGTGACCATCAGATTGAGGTGTATAAGGAGAGTCTGAGAAACCTGGGCGAGGAAGGCATCAAGTGCATCTGCTACAACTTCATGCCGGTACTGGACTGGGCACGTACCGATTTGGCACACGAGAATCCTAACGGAGCCAACAACCTCTATATGAACTGGGGCGAGTTTGCCTACTTCGACATCTATATCCTCCAGCGTGAAGGTGCCCGTGAGGACTGGGCTGAGTTCTCTAAGGAGCACAAGTGGGGCAGAGACCTCGTGGCTGAGGCTGATGAAATCAAGAAGACTTCTACACCAGAGCAGGATCATGCCTTGGTAGAGAATATCATCATCAAGACCCAGGGTTTCGTATCGGGTAACTTCAGCGAGGGCGACTCGGCTCCTGTACAGAAGTTCCGCGACCTGTTGAAACTTTATGATGGCATCGACAAGAAGAAGTTGCAGGAGAACATGAAGTACTGGCTGGAGGCTATCATGCCTATCTGTGATGAGTACGATATCAATATGTGTGTTCACCCAGATGATCCTCCTTATCCTGTATTCGGTTTGCCAAGAATCATCGGTCGTGCCGAGGATATCCAGTGGATGCTTGATGCTGTGCCAAACAAGCACAATGGTCTGACATTCTGTGCAGGTTCATTCTCTGCCGGGGAGCACAACGATTGTGTGGCAATGGCGAAGCAGTTTGCTGACCGCACTCACTTTGTTCATCTGCGCTCTTGCTACATCTTCCCTAACGGCAACTTTACAGAGGCTTCTCACTTGGGTGGTCGCGGCCATCTGATAGAGCTTTGCCGCATCTTCGAGAAGGCAGAGCAGGAAGGCAAGTGCAATTCCGGCCGTCGATTGCCAATGCGAGTAGACCACGGTATGACCTTCACAGATGAGCCAGGTGGCGTATTCGATGAGAGCAATCATGGTCACAATGCCGGTTACACTCTCCTCGGCCGTATGTTTGCCATGGGTCAGATTCAGGGTGTCATCGCAACAGTTGATGATGAACTCGGCATCGAGTATAAGCAGCCGGGATTCTATGATTAGTGATTAGTTATTAGTGATTAATTGGCTCAGGAGAGGTTGTCTATCCACGGACAATCTCCCCTGAGCCAATTAATCTTATTTTAAATAGGGGCAGCTGGCTCGCCACGGAAAGGAAATTCCTGGTTCTTCCCGTGATGTTTCTGCCGAGTATTGGAAGAAGAGCGAGGCGGCTTACGACAGCATCATCAGTCTCACCAAGGTATACAACGAGGGTTATTACAATCAGGGCAAGTTTTTACGGGAATTATTTCTTCGCATCGAGTTTCACCTCCTCTACATATTTCACCA
>ERZ791912.818-NODE-818-length-17131-cov-37.839365_pt1 | contig 17131 bp, 12 predicted proteins | sample MGYA00510141_ERZ791912 | MGnify/ENA primary metagenome ERZ791912 (study PRJEB30046, sample SAMN00792082) | human gut metagenome | study: EMG produced TPA metagenomics assembly of the A metagenome-wide association study of gut microbiota in type 2... | reverse complement strand
ACTTATCTCATTCTCAATCACTTATAAAAAATACGTACTTTCATGGTATGAAAATATAAGTATATCCAAAATCTCTTTTATTATTCGTCCCTGTTAAAGTAATTGCTATATCACCTTTTCGCAAGATTACATTTTCGGCTTTGGAGGTTAAAATGTTTGTATAGGAAGGAGAACGATGTAAATCAAGTTGATTTTGATATAGATTTCCCATTTTTACAACTTGATATTTACCGCCAATACTATTCAGAGTATCGGATTTGAAAGCATAACCTCCCGTGATATTAGCAATATTCCCCAACTTACACTTCTCCCACTCCCCCTGAAACTCAGGGAATCTGAGATTTGGGACATTGAGTTTCTTATGTTCGTTATTTTTTGTCGTTGTCATTTTTAATCCTTAATTTGATTGTTCTGAAATAGTCTACCAGCTTGGTGGACAAATTATTTCCCTAAAATTTCCACAAGTTGTGGAAGATTTCAGTTCTCCTTTGGCTTGAGGTCGAAAGGCAGCAGAGGCATATCGTCATCACCATTATTAAATCTGTCGAAATCAGATATATATGAATGGTCTTGGATGAGTTTGTATTTCTCATATTCTCCATAAGCCTTTGCTCTTGCTTCATCTTGCGAAACAGTTCCTGCCGAAGGGTTTGCCTCATAGTCCATTGCCGCAAGGAACTGGGCAAGTCGCTTTCGCCAATCTTCCATTGTTGTAATGATATGGCGTTGGGCACGAGTCTCAGCAAAGTCAAGGAATGAAGTAGTTATGCCATTGAGTTGATTAAGTTCGGTATCCGACAAATAGTTCTTGGCTACAATTGTGTCCGACTTTTGTACTCGTCCGTTAGGTGCTTTCTTCCATGTGGTAAGTCCCATGTGTGGTTGTTCGGCATCAGCTCTGTTATAGACAATCTCTGCTGCGGTATGATGTGTGACAGCCAAGTGCATCATATTCTGCACCATCCTGAAGAACAATTTGGTACTTTCTGATTTTGCATCATAATCAGCGCTACACTCTGCATATACATCCGTTATCTTCTGATAGTAGCGACGTTCAGACGTCCGTATCTCACGGATGCGTTCCAGCAAGTCATCAAAGTAGTCCTTGCCGAAATGCTTGCCTTGTTTCAAACGTTCGTCATCAAGTACATACCCCTTGATGATAAACTCCTTCAACACAGAAGTTGCCCATATACGAAATTGAGTTGCTTGATAGCTGTTCACACGGTAACCTACGGCAATAATGGCATCAAGGTTGTAGAACAAAGGAGTACGTTCAACATCACGCTCACCCTCAAGTTGAACTTGTTGAATTTTTCTACAAGTTGCCTCTTTTGTAAGTTCTCCACTTTCATAAATTTGAGAAAGGTGATAAGCAATCGTTGCTCGGTCTACGCCAAACAAATCTGCCATGCGTTTTTGCGACATCCAAAAAGTCTCGTTGTTAAATATCACTTCAATACGTGTTTCGCCTTGTGCTGTTTTATACAGCAATATGTTGGATTCCAGTGAGTTTTGGATAAGTTCTGTGGTAGAAACGGACTGCGAAAAATATTCTCTTGCTTGTTGCACCAGAGGTTTCTTTCCGTCTGCATTTTCAGCTATAATCATGCACGCCATACGAGACAAACGGAATATGTTCACCTTTCTATATGCACCACTACCGAGCTTGACCATATCAACCGTTTGGTTGAAATGGTCATCAATCTTCATGCCTTTTTGATTGGCTACGGCTATTGCCTTATTTATGACATTTTGGAATTTCCAGTTAGTAGAATATCCCATAGCATTACAAAGGTCGCGCGAACTCCAATATTCCTTGTTGTTTTCGTCAGTCCTGCGGATAGCATCAAACGTAGGACGCATTTCTGGTATATTATCTTTCTCAGCCATATAAAACGTTCTTCTAAAATTGTCTCAACCTGGTACAAAAAATTCATTCAACCAATCCCAATTCCTTCAGATAACCTTCAATCTCCTTGTCAAGGTCGGCTCGTTTGGCTTCCAGCTCCTTGATTTCCTTCATGACAGCATGAATGTCGATTGGCTCTTCTTCCTCGAAAGTATCAACGTAACGAGGAATGTTGAGGTTGTAGTCGTTCTCAGCCACTTCTTGCAGTGTGGCGAGATGGCTGTACTTTTCTATCTCCTTGCGCTCACAATAAGTATCTACAATCTTCTGAATATGCTGCGGACGGAGTTTGTTCTGGGTCTTGACCTTTTCAAACTCCTTGCTGGCATCAATGAACAGAATGTTGTCATCCTCCTTACGGCATTTCTTGAACACCAAGATACATGTCGGGATGCTTGTGCCATAGAATATATTGGCAGGAAGTCCGATGATGGCATCCACATAGTTCTTCTTCTCGATGAGGAAACGGCGGATAACGCCCTCGGCATTGCCACGGAACAACACTCCATGAGGAGCGACACAAGCCATTGTGCCACCCTCATTGAGGTGGTAAATCATGTGGAGAATAAAGGCATAGTCGGCAGTCTTGCGTGGTGCCAAGCGTCCAGCCTTGCTGAAACGGTCATCGTTGTTGAACTTATCGGCAGCACTCCATTCTGCAGAGAAAGGAGGATTTGCTACCACAGCGTCAAACTGTGTATCGCCAAAAGCATCAGCCTCCAAAGTATCGCCATTCTCTATGCGGAAGTTACTGAACTTGATGCCGTGCAGAAGCATATTCATACGAGCCAAGTTGTAGGTCGTAGGGTTCTTCTCCTGTCCGAAAATCTCGTTTGCATGACCTATGCTTGCTGCACGGAGCAACAGCGAACCACTACCACAAGTTGGGTCATAGACATTGCGCAGACGAGCGTGACCGATGGTTACGATCTCTGCCAAGATACGGCTCACTTCCTGAGGAGTGTAGAACTCACCAGCTTTCTTGCCAGCACCTGCTGCAAATTGGCTAATCATATACTCGTAGGCATCACCGAGAATGTCAATCTCTTGCGATGCTTCCACACCAAAGTCAATATCATCAAGGGCAAGAAGAACGTTGCTGACCAAAGTGTTCTTGTCATCGGCAGTCTTGCCCAACTTGGGTGAAGCAAGGTCAATGTCAGAGAATAGACCGCCAAAGTCTTCTTCGCTGTCCTGTCCGAGGGTACTGTCCTCAATACGCTTCAATGAGCGTTCGAGCATCGGCAGGATATTCTCCTTTCTCTTAATGCTCTCAATGACAGACGAGAACAGGAAGTTTGGTTCAATGAAGTAGCCGATATTCTCCAGACATTCGGTCTTGACAACCTCCTGAAGTTCTTCGCACATTGCCTTTCTTTCAGCGGTGCTCAGGCGAGCAAAGCTCGAATTTTCTATATCTTCGTCTTTCTCCATTGCCCAGAGTTCCTTGAATGTGACTTCATCGTCCACCAATGCTTCATTGGCGTGTTTCTCTATCTTCTCCGACAAATACTTGTAGAAGATAAAGCCAAGGGTGAAGTACATGAAGTCACTTGCAGACATATTGCCACGCAGCTTGTTTGCGACTTCCCAAAGTTGGTCACGGAGTTTCTGTTGTAATTCTTCAGACATATTGTTATTTCTTTTCTTGCTTTTTTAATTTCTTTGAAACATATAAATAATAGTTGTATGCATTGTCATTTGCCTTATTAACAATGACATCTGCAACAATATTTGCTGGAGATTTTTTTGATAGTTTACCCCAAGCATTTTCGGTGTTAGGGTTAATCCATTCGGACAGAATATATACGTTGCTTGTTGGATAACAGAGGTTAATTTTATTAAGCATTTTGTCTTCACCTACTTCGCCAACAAAATAGGAGGTTAGCATGTTTTCAACAAGCATTACATCATTATGAGATGCTTTCTTATTGGCGAAACTGCCAAGCCAAATTTCATTCGTTCTTGAAAAATCATTGATATGGTGGCCTTTGTCCATAAATCTGTCCGTTATAAGGTTTCGTTCTGCTTTTCCTATGTAGTAATGAATTGATGATTTGGCATACTTTTTCATGCCACTTATCAAATACAGACTACAAGGAATATGATTTGCCATTTCCCAATCTCTTGCACTTTCCATATCAGCAAATGGACCATACCACCTCATTATATATATGTTCTTTTCCATAATTCTATTCCCAATTGAATGTTCTTATTATAGAACGTAATTTATCGAGTATTCTTGTCAATGCCTTACGCTTCTTTATCAGTCCCAAGTGTTTCTCTTTCAGCGCCTCTTGTATGATTTCAGGCTGTTCCTTTTGCAGGTAGTCATATTCAGAGAGATAGTGATTGAGCACGGAAGCATCCAGTTCCTCATCCTTTGCAAGCGTATTGACAGCATTGTTACGTTCGGTGACGATGTAGTTATTTAACCGTTCTTCAAGGTCGCTTGTACCATCAGCCTTTTGTTTGCGAGCCATGAAATTGTCACGGTCATCATCCACATTCTTCTGGATAAATCCGTCAATGAGTTTTGCTTTACTGCGAAGTTCAATATCCTTAATCATTGTGTCAATAATGTGCTTACGCCTCTCTTCGTAGTCCTCGCTATAAGGATTGAGGTCTGCAATCAACTCCAGAATGTAAGCCACATTGATGATGTCGCTATGCAGCAGTTCCAAGCAGAAATCGATGTCTCCCAGCCCAGTAGCATCATTCTCACTCGGGTCTGGTTCGGCAGCCATACATGATTCGTCCTCCTGAGCTTTATAACCGCTTGACTGTTCTGTCGGTTTAGCGGCAAACGAATCGTATATGTCAAGATACTTACTGCGGAAGTCCATAAACTGCTGTTCGGTCATGCCAAGGTCATTGGCCTCCTTCTCAAACTCATTATAAATCTGTATCTCAGCGTGCTTCTTGATGATGTCACGGAAAGCGAGGATAAACTGCTTCTTGTCGTTCTCACTCTGAAGATAGTCCACGAAGTGAGGTTCGGGATAATGCTCCAGGAAGTCCTTTGTCAGTTCCTGATAGTCACGCTTCACCTCATCGAAGGGCTTACGCACGATGTCTTCCAAGGGGGTGCCATTGCTGAACAGCTTGATGGCTTCGTCCACCTTGCTTTTCAAGTCGCGGAAGCAAACCACCTTGCCGAAACGTTTCTTCTCGTTGAGCACACGGTTGGTGCGGCTGAAAGCTTGCAACAAGCCATGATACTCCATGTTTTTGTCAACATAGAGAGTGTTGAGTTTCTTGCTGTCAAAGCCGGTAAGGAACATACCGACAACCAAGCAGAGGTCAAGAGGCTTCATGTCTGCCTTCTTTTTCTTCATGCGGAGGTTGATGTCATCGTAATATGCACGGAAATTTTCTGTAGTGAAACTCGTTCCATACATATTATTATAGTCATCCATAATGGCTTGCAGTTCGTCTGCCTCACCAGTGCTTTCGCTCGCAAAACCGCCAGTGTTCATACCGGTCTGCTCATCGTCTTGACTACTGTTGGCAGCGTATGTGAACACCGCTCCGATTCTGATCTTCGGGTTGAGGCTCTTGAATATCTTATAGTAGCGAATGAGCATGGGCACAGACTGCACGGCAAACAATGCGTCGAACTCACCGTCGAATGTCGACTTATTGAAATTATTAAGGATAAATTTTGCTATCTCCGTCATGCGGTCTTGATCGGCATATTCCACATCCTCATTACCGTGGTAATATTCCACAAGGAAGCCAAGCACATTTTCATCGGCAATGGCATCCTTTATCAAGTATTTGTGAAGACAGTTGCCGAAGATTTCCTTTGTGGTATGTCCGTCCACAGCATTTTCTACAAAGATAGGCGTGCCCGTAAATCCGAACATCTGCGTGTTGTCGAAGAACTTTACGATGTTCTTGTGGCAATCTCCGAAATGGCTTCGATGACACTCATCGAATATCATCACGATGCGAGAATGACGTATTTCTTCTATATGACTGCTATACCACTGCTTGCTGACAGCTGCATTGAGTTTCTGAATGGTGGTAATGATAATCTTCGAATTACTGTGCAGACGCTTCACCAATTCGTCTGTGTTGTCCGTGCTGTCCACGGCTCCTGGCTCAAAAGCCTCGTATTCGGCTTGGGTCTGCGTGTCAAGGTCATGACGGTCAACCACGAACATCACCTTGTCCACGTCGTCCAACTCAGACACAAGTTGGGCTGCCTTGAAAGAAGTCAAGGTTTTGCCTGCTCCTGTTGTATGCCAGATATAGCCGTTATCATTAGAGTTTTCCACACGGTCGAGAATCTTCTCCACGGCATAGAACTGATAAGGACGAAGCACCATCAGACACTTGTCACCCTCATGTAAGACTATATACTTACCGATAATCTTACCCAACGTACACTTGTCGAAGAACACATTGGCAAACTTCTCCAAGTCGTTGAACGGAACGTTGGCGGCATCAGTCCAGTTGAATGTGAACTTATAGCCACTATTCGGGTTGTTGGCGAAATAGCGAGTGTTCACGCCATTGGATATGACAAACAACTGGATGTAATCAAACAGTCCATGAAAAGAAGTCTTGTGATAGCGTTGTATCTGGTTGTATGCCTGTTTCAGTTCCACACCTCTGCGCTTCAGTTCTATTTGAACCAAAGGCAGACCATTGATAAGTATAGTCACATCGTAACGGCATTTCTTTCTGCCCTCAACCGTAATCTGATTGGATACTTGAAACTCGTTCTGACACCAGTGAGTGCGGTTCAAGAACTCCACCCATAGGCGTTCACCGCTTTCCAGTTCAAGAGGAAAGAGGTCACGCAGTTTCTTTGCCTTTTCAAAGCGAGTGCCACCTTCAAGATAGATGAGTATCTTCTCAAACTCAGACTCCGTAAACTCTGTGCGTCCAAGTTCCTCCAATTTCTTCTTGTTGTGTTTCTCCAACTGCCTTTTGAAATTGGCAGACAGGTTCTTCTCCTCTTCAATATGAACATACTCGTAGTTCATCTTTTGAAGAGTATCTATAAGTCCTTTTTCGAGGGCGGCTTCACTTTGTACTGGCATATCTTATTTCTTTTTATCGTCATTATGGCTATTGCCATTCCGCCTACAAAGATAACTTATTTTCACGAGAAAACACAACTATTTTATATTTCCCACATGTTCTTCTTTTCAGAATCATGTTCTTCATGTCTAAAAAACATTGTCTCTATTGTCGTTTTAATAATCTGTCTTGCCATGCAAATATCGTACAAAGAGTAAAAAGCTGTTACAAAATAAAAATCGGTTATAGAGAATCAAAAAGCTGTTTTTATGGTATTTAGCAACGTTAAAGACCCCCACGTCCACCTATAAAGCCACCCTAACACTCTCATACAGCCACTTTCAGGAAGCCGTAGAGCCTCTTCCGGAAGAAAAGAGAGGCTCTACTACAAGACTAAAGTGCCTCTTTAGCAATACTAAACAGCTTGTATGGCCAAGCGTAAGAATCGTCATTTCATCAGCAAATCACATAACCGACTGTGTATTAGCAACATAGCCTCAAACGCTCAAAACTCGAAAATTTCGCACCAAAGATTTTGTTGTGCGCTGAACGAGGAGTATTGAGCATTAGAAATGCAAATATAAGATAGGCATAACGTCAAAAAAAGCGACAACGCATCCCGTAATTGGCTTTTTTTTCATAAATTTGCAGATTGAATTGACAGACACCTTATTTTAAAGAACAACAATAACAGTTATTCTTCATGGATATAAAAAAATCAGAATTCACGATATCTTCGGCTACAGTAAGCCAGTGCCCGAAGGACACCAAGCCCGAGTTTGCGTTCATCGGACGCTCCAACGTGGGCAAGTCGAGCCTCATCAACATGCTCTGCAACCGCAAGGGACTTGCCAAGACGTCTGCCACGCCCGGCAAGACGCTGCTCATCAATCACTTTATCATCAACAATGAGTGGTATCTCGTGGACCTTCCGGGTTATGGCTTCGCAAAGCGATCGAAGACCGTGCAGAAGAAGCTCGACCAGATGATTACGTCTTACATCCTGCAGCGCGAGCAGCTCGTCAACACCTTCGTGCTCATCGACATCCGTCATGACCCGATGAAGATAGACACGGACTTCATCAACTGGCTCGGCGAAAGCTCGGTGCCCTTCTCCATCATCTTCACCAAGGCGGACAAGCTCGGACCGGTGAAGGCGAAGCAGAACGCTGGCAAGTGGATGGCAGCGCTCAAGGACCAATGGGAGGAGCTGCCACCTTACTTCATCACCAGCTCGGAGAAGCGTACAGGAAAAGACGAGGTACTGACATACATTGAGGATATCCTCAAATCAATAGCAACAGAAGAAAAATGACACCATTACTCGACGTTCAGAACATATCGAAAGCTTTCGGAGCACACGTACTCTTCAAGAACATCTCGTTCTCCATCGGAGAGGGTCAGCACGTGGGTCTGATTGCCAAGAACGGCACGGGAAAGTCAACCCTGCTGTCGCTCCTCTCGGGAAAGGACAGCTGCGACTCGGGAAGCATAATCTTCCGTCGCGACATCCGCGTGGGATTCTTGGAGCAGTCGCCGGTATTCGACCCTGACGAGTCGGTGCTCGACGCTTGCTTTAATCATCACGGCGAGGCGGACAAGGTGCTCAAGGCAAAGCAGATTCTCACACAGCTCCGCATCACGGACCTCAACCAGCCCATGCGTGAGCTGAGCGGCGGACAGCAGAAGCGCATCGCCCTTGCCAACGTGCTCATCACGGAGCCTGACCTCCTAATCCTCGACGAGCCCACCAACCACCTCGACCTTGACATGATAGAATGGCTGGAGGGCTATCTCTCGCGCGGCAACAAGACGCTGCTCATGGTGACGCACGACCGTTATTTCCTCGACCGCGTGTGCAACATCATCCTCGAACTTGACGACAAGACGGTCTATACGTATCGCGGCAACTTCCAGTATTACATGGAGAAGCGTCAGGAACGCATAGACGCCACAAGAGCCGAGATAGAGCGTGCCAACAACCTATATCGCCGTGAGCTGGAATGGATGCGCCGCCAGCCGCAGGCACGCGGACATAAGGCACGTTACCGCGAGGAGGCTTTTTACGACCTCGAAAGCAAAGCCAAGCAGCGAATCGAGGAAAGACAGATGCGCCTCAAATCGAAGAACGTATACATCGGCTCGAAGATTTTTGAGTGTCAATACGTGTCGAAGGCTTTCGATGATAAGATAATACTGCGCGACTTCTACTACAACTTCCAACGCTTCGAGAAGATGGGCATCGTCGGAAACAACGGCACGGGAAAGTCAACGTTCATCAAGATGCTCCTCGGAGAGGTGGCGCCGGACAGCGGTTCGTTCGACATCGGCGACACTGTACGCTTCGGCTATTTCTCGCAGGAAGGCATGAAGTTTGACGACCAGCAGCGCGTCATCGACATCATCTCGGACATCGCCGACTATATAGATTATGGTGGAGGCAAGCACATCACAGCCACACAGCTCCTGCAGCACTTCCTCTTCACGCCCGAACAGCAGTACGACTACGTGTATAAGCTTTCCGGCGGAGAACGACGCAAGCTATATCTGTGTACGGTGCTGATGCGCAATCCCAACTTCCTCGTCCTCGACGAGCCCACCAACGACCTTGACATCCAAACACTTGAGGTGTTGGAGGAATACCTGCAGGACTTCCCCGGATGCGTCATCATCGTATCGCACGACCGCTTCTTTATGGACAAGATTGTGGACCATCTGCTTGTCTTCAGAGGACAGGGTGTCATAAAGGACTTCCCCGGCAATTATACGCAGTTCCGTCAATGGGAGTCGCTGGCTTCGAAGGAGGAGAGCGTGGCTAAGGCAAACGCCGAAACGGAGAAGAAGGAGAAGCGCGAGTTCGTGGGCGAACAGCGCAGAAAGAAGACATATAAGGAGAAATGTGAGTTTGAACGCCTGGAGAAAGAGATAGCCCAGCTGGAGAAAGAGCAAGCCGAACTGGAGGAAGCTCTTTGCAGCGGCACGCTCTCCGTGGACGAACTCACGGAGAAAAGCAAGCGCCTCCCTCTGCTCAAAGATGAACTTGAGACCAAGGAAATGAGGTGGCTCGAATTATCAGAAATAGAGGGTTGAGAGGTGGGGCTTCCACCCCTCAACCATTTTTCACACCCGATTTTCACTATTTTTCAGAAAAAACATTGCCGCAAACATTGCAATATAAATAAAATTGTGTAAGTTTGCAGACGTTACTAAAGACCTTAAAAGCATGAAACACCTGACATTATGCTCAAATACAGAGCGACGCCTCACTTTTTATCTGGCTATGGAGGAATATGCAGCACGGCATTTGCCCGCTGACGACTATTTCTTTATGTGGCAAGTAGAACCAACCGTGATATTCGGTCGCAACCAGCTAATACAGAGCGAGGTGAACCTTGACTACTGTCGGGAACATAACATTCAGACATACAGACGCAAGAGCGGAGGAGGATGTGTTTATGCGGACAAGACCAACATCATGTTCTCATACATCACGCCGGACGACAACGTCAGCCTTACCTTCGGCAAATACATCGACATGGTGACGCTTATGCTGCAGGGACTCGGCATTCCTGCCGTGGCAAGCGGACGAAACGACATCATGATTGACGGCAAGAAGGTGTCAGGCAACGCCTTCTATCATATCCCAGGACGCAGCATCGTGCACGGCACCATGCTTTACGACACAAACATGCAGAATATGGTGGGTGCCATAACGCCGTCAAACGACAAGCTGGTTTCGAAAGGCATACAGAGCGTACGTCAGCACATAACATTGCTGAAAGACTATATATCGCTCAACATAGAGGAGTTTAAGGAGCACGTCGTGAAGTCGCTCTGCACCTCCACCATCGTGCTGGACGAGGAAGCCATCAAGGAGATAGAACACATTGAGGAGGAATACCTCACCACGGAATTCATCTACGGCAACAACCCACGATACAACATCGTACGCAAGGGACGCATCAACGGAGTCGGCGACTTCATGGTTAACCTTGAGATGAAGAACGACGTGATAAAGGACATCGACATAAAGGGCGACTTCTTCCTTGTAGGCGACATCGCCAACCAGCTGCTCTCACACCTTCAGGGCATACCTCTCACAAGAGAAGCCATAGAGAAAGCATTGCCGGAACAGCTCGACAACGTAATCCTCGGTCTGAAACGTGACGACCTGACAAACATCCTTATAAACGGATAAAACCTAACACTGAAATTATAACCTAAAGCTACTAAATATGGAAAAGAAGACATGTCTCTATGACAAGCACGTGGCTCTCGGAGCCTTGATGCAACCTTTTGGCGGATTCATTATGCCAATCCAATACACGAACATTACTGACGAGCACAACGCTGTAAGACAGCACTCGGGCGTTTTCGACGTTTCTCACATGGGTGAGGTGACAGTAAAGGGTCCGGACGCAGAGCGTTATGTCAACCATATCTTCACCGGTGACGTGAAGGGTGCTGAGCCTGGAAAGATTTTCTATGGTATGATGTGCTACGAGAATGGCGGTACTGTGGACGACCTCCTCGTTTACAAGATGGCTGAGAACGACTTTTTCCTCGTTATCAACGCCGCTAACATCGACAAGGACGTGGAATGGATGAAGTCACACCTTGAGGGATATGACGTGGAATTCGCCAACCGTTCGGACTATTACGGACAGCTCGCTGTTCAGGGTCCTGAGGCAGAGGCTGTCGTAGAGGAAGTGCTCGGACTGGCATGCAAGGACCTCGTGTTCTATACATCAAAGACTATCGACGTTGATGGCGAGACCATCATCATCAGCCGTACCGGCTATACTGGAGAAGACGGATTCGAGATTTACGCTTCTCACGACTTCATCATCAAGCAGTGGGACAAGCTTATTGAGTCAGGACGCTGCAAGCCTTGCGGTCTCGGCTGCCGCGACACTCTCCGCTTCGAGGTGGGTCTGCCTCTTTACGGCGACGAGCTGTCAGCAGACATCACTCCCGTTATGGCTGGTCTCAGCATGTTCTGCAAGCTCGACAAGGAAGAGTTTATCGGCAAGGAGGCTCTTGCAAAGCAGAAGGCAGAGGGTCCGCAGAAGCGAGTTATCGGCATCGAGCTTCAAGATCGCGCCATTCCTCGTCACGGATACAAGGTGCTCCACGAAGGTGAGGAGATCGGCGAGGTGACCACCGGTTACCATACCATATCTACAGACAAGTCGGTCTGCATGGCTCTCATAGACGCCAAGTATGCTAAGCTTGGCACAGAGCTGGAGATACAGATCCGCAAGAAGACTTATCCTGGCGTAGTGGTGAAGAAGCGTTTCTACGACAAGCACTACAAGAAATAAAATACACACAACCAAGAAAACAATATTAAAAACCTAAAAACAATAAACAATCATGGCAAAAGTAATTGAAGAACTCTACTATTCAGAGTCACACGAATATGTAAAGGTAGAAGGCGATTTCGCTTATGTAGGCATCACCGATTATGCTCAGCACGCATTGGGCAACGTGGTTTACGTTGACATGCCCGAGGTGGACGACGAGGTAGAGGCTGAAGAGGACTTCGGCGCTGTAGAGAGCGTAAAGGCAGCCAGCGACCTTATCTCTCCCGTGTCTGGTACTGTAGTAGAGGTGAACGAGGCTCTCGAGGACAAGCCTGAGCTTCTCAACGAGGACGCTTTCGCTAACTGGATTATGAAGGTTGAGCTGTCTGACAAGACAGAGCTGGACAACCTTATGGACGCTGCCGCTTACGAGGAGCTCTGCAAGGAATAAGCCGACAAGCATACACAAGGAAACACCCCACCCCATATAACATCACCCCGTCTTCGTAAAAGAAAAAAAAACTAAAAACCTATGAACTTCAAGTATTTTCCACACACAGAGGACGATATCAGGCATATGCTGGAAAAGGCAGGTATGACTTCGCTCGAAGACCTCTACTCGGATGTGCCCGAAGAGGTAAGATTCCGCGGCGAATACGACTTACCGGAGCCTAAGAGCGAAGAAGAAATACGTTCTTACTTCAAGCAGTTGGGCGACAAGAACCAGATTCTCACAGTATTTGCTGGAGCTGGTGTCTACGACCATTATACGCCATCCGTAGTACCTAACATCATCTCTCGTTCCGAATTCCTCACAAGCTACACACCGTATCAGGCAGAAATATCACAGGGAACACTCCACTACATATTCGAATACCAGAGCATGATGGCAGAGCTTACCGGCATGGACATTTCTAACGCATCCATGTATGACGGCTCTACAGCTACGGCAGAGGCTGCTATTATGGCACTCGCTTCAACCAAGAAGACTGACACCGTGCTTGTTTCGGCTACACTCGACCCGAAGGCAGTGGCCGTTGTCAAGACTTACGCTCATTTCCATGGCTTCAAGGTGGAGACCATCGCCGAAACTGACGGCGTGACCGACAAGGCGCAGATGGAAGAAAGACTGAAGGCAGGAGGCGTGGCTGGTGTTATTGTTCAGCAGCCTAACTATCACGGCATTGTGGAAGACTACAGCGGTTTTGCTGATGCCTGCCATGCACAGAAGTCGCTCTTCGTAATCAACAGCGTAGCTGCTGACCTGGCTCTCCTCAAGACTCCAGGCGAGTGGGGAGCTGACATCGCAGTGGGCGACGGCCAGTCATTGGGCATCCCGATGGCTTTCGGCGGTCCTTCGGTTGGCTATATGTGCTGCCGCGAGAAGCTGATGCGCAAGATGCCGGGACGTATTGTCGGCAAGACTGTAGACAACCGCGGACAGCGCGTTTACGTGCTCACACTTCAGGCACGCGAACAGCACATCCGTCGTCAGAAAGCCACATCCAACATCTGCTCTAACGAGTCGCTCATGGCTCTCTTCGTTACCATCTACATGTCTGTAATGGGTAAGGAAGGTGTAAAGGAAGCTGCTAAGATGTCATTCGACGGCGCTCACTACCTGCACGACCAGTTGCTGGAGACGGGACGCTTCGAAGAAAGATACAACCAGCCCTTCTTCAACGAGTTCTGCTTGAGATACAAGGGAGACGTTGACAGCTTGCAGAAACGTTTCATAGAGAACGGCATTATGGGTGGCATAAAGGTGGAAGCAGATACCATCATGTTTGCAGTAACAGAAAAGCGTACTAAGGAGGAGATTCATCGTCTCGTAAATATCGTAAAGGAGGAACAGCTATGAACAATCGACTATACGGAAATCTGATTTTCGAACTTTCTCGTCCGGGACGCCGTGCCTACTCGTTGCCCAAGAATGAGTTCGGCAACCATGAACTGCCCGCTGAGCAGCGCCGTGAGAAGGACGCTGAACTGCCTGAGTGCGACGAGCTGACTGTTGTTCGCCATTATACCAATCTGAGCAACAACAACTTTGGCGTGAACAACGGCTTCTATCCTCTTGGAAGCTGCACAATGAAATATAATCCCGTTATAAACGAAGAGATGGCGGCTCTTACGTCGTTCTCGGCTCTCCATCCGCTGCAGCCGGCATACACATGCCAGGGCGCTCTTCAGCTTTATTACGAGATGCAGAAGGCTCTTTCTGCCCTTACCGGCCTGAAGGAGTTCACACTCAATCCGTTCGCTGGAGCACACGGCGAGCTTACAGGTCTGATGGTTATCCGCGCTTACCACCAGAGTCGTGGCGATCTGAAGCGTACTAAGGTTATCGTTCCTGACTCGGCTCACGGCACCAACCCTGCTTCTGCTGCTGTCTGCGGTCTGGAGATTGTGGAGGTGAAGTCAACAGCCAATGGCGTAGTGGACGTTAATGACCTCCGTGGTCTGCTTGACGACACCATCGCAGCTGTGATGATGACCAACCCCAACACTCTCGGTCTCTTCGAGCGTGAGATTCCTGAAATTCAGCGCCTCGTTCACGAGTGCGGCGGTCTGATGTATTATGATGGAGCTAACCTCAACCCGATGCTCGGCGCTTGCCGTCCTGGCGATATGGGATTCGACGTTATGCACATCAATCTGCACAAGACATTCTCTACACCTCACGGTGGCGGCGGTCCCGGTTCGGGTCCTGTCGGCGTACGCGAAGGTCTGGAGAATCTGCTCCCCGTTCCCAAGGTGGCAAAGGAGGCAGACGGCACATACCGCATCGTAACAACAGACGACAGCAACATCCATGTTGGCGAGTTCTTCGGCAACTTCGCTGTGATGATGCGTGCTTACAGCTACATTCTTACATTGGGACGTGAGCACGTACGCATGGTTGGTCCGCTTGCCACTCTCGCAGCCAACTACATCAAGGAGTCGCTCCGCGATGACTATGAGTTGCCCATCCCGACAGTCTGCAAGCACGAGTTTGTGTTTGATGGTCTGAAGGACAAGAGCACCGGCGTTACCACAATGGACGTGGCAAAACGTCTGCTCGACTATGGCTACCATGCTCCTACCATCTACTTCCCGCTGCTCTTCCACGAGGCAATGATGATAGAGCCGACAGAGAACGAAAGCGTAGAGACTCTCGACGCATTCATCGACGTTATGCACAAGATTGCAGAGGAGGCTCGCACCAATCCTGAGATTGTGAAGACAGCTCCGCACAACACACCTACGGGTCGTGTGGACGACGTGCAGGCAGCCAAGCAGCCCATCCTTACTTGGAAACAGGAACAAGGACAGGCATAATAAGGTAAACCTGAAAAATAAACAGATGGATTATGAACAATTCTGATCTTATCATAATAGGTTCCGGTCCCGGAGGCTACAGAGCCGCCCACTTTGCTGCGACAAACGGTCTGTCTGTCGTAATCATTGAGGCAAAGGAGGCTGGTGGCACCTGTCTGAACAGAGGATGTATTCCCACTAAGACATTATGCCGCAACGCCGAGGTGGTGGAGACCGTAAGAAAGGCAGCTGCGTTCGGCGCAGAGGCTTCTCTTGGCGCCATTGACTTCGCAAAAGTGATAGAGCGTAAGGACCAGGTGGTTAGCCAGTTGCGCAGCGGCATCGAACTCTTGATGCAAACTCCCGGCATCACATTCGTGAAGGGAACAGCAAGCTTCAAGGACGCTCATACCGTGGCAGTAGGCGACGAGCTTTACACCGCCAAGAACATCATCATCGCCACCGGAAGCGAAGCCAAGATGCCTCCAATAGAAGGCATCAACGTTCCTGGTGTGGTTACGTCAACGGAGCTTCTTGCTCTCACCACATTGCCACGCCGCCTCTGCATCATCGGTGCAGGAGTTATAGGAATGGAGTTTGCCTCCATCTTTAGCAGCTTGGGCAGCGAGGTTAAGGTTATAGAGTTCCTCAAGGAATGTCTGCCTACTCTCGATTCGGACATCGCCAAGCGTCTTCGTCAGGCTATCTCAAAGCGCGGAGTAGACTTCTCCATGCAGTCAGGCGTCAAGTCAATCCGTGAAGAGAACGCAGAGGACGGATCACGTCAGCTCGTTGTCACCTTCGAAAAGAAGGGCAAGGCTTCTGAGGTAAGCGCAGATATCGTGCTCGTTGCCACTGGTCGTCGTGCCGTTGTTGAGGGTCTCAACCTTGAGGCAGCAGGCATCGAGTGTGGTCGTACCGGCATCGTTGTGGACGACAACTTCCAGACCAACGTAGAGGGCGTATATGCCATCGGCGACGTTAACGGACGTTGTATGCTTGCACACGCTGCAACATTCCAAGGTCTGCACGTTGTTCGCCGCATACTTGGCAAAGAGGACAACATCCGCTTTGACATTATGCCGTCGGCAATCTTCACAACTCCCGAGGCAGCAAGCGTCGGCAAGAGTGAGGACAATCTGAAGGATGCTGGCACAGAATACGTATGCCGCAAAGGATTCTATCGTTCCAACGGTAAGGCTCTCGCTATGGATGCCACGGACGGCATGATCAAGCTGTTCGTCACTCCAGAGGACGGACGCATTCTCGGTTGCCACGCTTATGGCGCACACTCTTCAGACATCATTCAGGAGGTGGCAGCACTCATGAACAAGGATGCTACAGTTAGCGAATTGGCAGACATCATCCACACACACCCCACCCTTTCAGAGGTTCTTCATGACATAAGCCTCTAAGGTTAGGGCATTAACGGAAAAACAACAAACAGGACGGAGCGTAGTAACAGCAGTTACTGACACTCCGTCCTTTTATTTTTTAGCAAATAAATTGTTTTCAAGATAGAAGGGGCTCACCCGATAAACCAGGGGGATTAAGCATATAGCTTTGTAAGTCTGAAAAG
>ERZ791912.817-NODE-817-length-17134-cov-29.208736_pt1 | contig 17134 bp, 12 predicted proteins | sample MGYA00510141_ERZ791912 | MGnify/ENA primary metagenome ERZ791912 (study PRJEB30046, sample SAMN00792082) | human gut metagenome | study: EMG produced TPA metagenomics assembly of the A metagenome-wide association study of gut microbiota in type 2... | reverse complement strand
ACCTGCGACCACCTGTTCCCAAAACAGGCGCGCTACCGGACTGCGCTACACCCCGCTCACTCATCTCTACGACACCTTTTAAGCATTGCTTTAAGCATCATTTCTGAATTGCGAGTGCAAAGGTACTACATTTTTTCGATTCCACCAAATTTTTCCCTAATTTTTTTCAAAAAAATATGCATTTTAATGCAAAATGGCTGGGATACTGACAAAAACAAGGGCAACCCCTATCTGGAATTGCCCTTATACCTTATTATATATAGTAGCGGCTAAGAACCGCAACCATTCTTGCTAAACTTTTAAATCAGAAACCGACTGCCCGAATCTGTCAAACCGAGAAGACCGGCAAATCTGATTTCAGACCGGAAAATCTGATTTTACTTGATGATTCCCTCTTCTACGAAAATCTTCTTCAAGATCTGGACAGCCTGCTCAACCTGCTCTCTAGTATGAGTAGCCATGAGTGCGAAACGTACCAATGTATCCTGAGGAGCACAAGCTGGAGGAATAACAGGGTTGATGAACACACCTGCATCGTAAGCCATCTTGGTAACAACGAATGTCTTCTCAGCATCGCGTACGTAGAGAGGAATGATAGGACTCTCTGTCTCGCCAATCTCGAAACCTTCCTCGCGGAAACGCTTCAAGGCATAGTTGGTTACATCCCAGAGATTCTCGAAACGCTCTGGCTCATTCTGAATGATGTGGAGAGCCTCGAGAGCTGCTGCTGTGGCAGCTGGAGTGTTAGAGGCGCTGAAGATGTAAGTACGGCAGTTGTGACGGAGGAAGTTGATCGTATCCTTGTCTGATGCGATGAAACCGCCGATAGAAGCCAGACTCTTAGAGAATGTACCCATGATGAGGTCTACCTCATCGGTCAGACCGAAGTGGTCGCAGACACCACGACCCTGCTTGCCGAATACGCCAAGACCATGAGCCTCGTCTACCATGATAGAGCAGTTGTACTTATGCTTGAGCTTAACGATTTCAGGCAAGTTAGCCAGGTCGCCCTCCATAGAGAACACACCGTCAACAACGATGAGCTTGATAGCCTCCTCAGGGAGCTTAGAGAGCACGCGCTCCAAATCTTCCATATCGTTGTGCTTGTAGTGAAGCTGGGTAGCGAATGAGAGACGGCGGCCATCTACGATACTGGCGTGGTCACGGTCGTCGCAGATGATATAATCACCGCGACCCACAACACATGCCAACACACCCTGGTTCACAGAGAAACCAGTAGAGAAGCACAATGTCTCGTCCTTACCCATAAACTCAGCGAGCTCTTTCTCGAGCTGCACATGTAAATCGAGGGTACCATTGAGGAAGCGACTTCCTGCACAGCCAGAACCGTACTTGTCGAGCGCAGCCTTAGCTGCATCGATAACGCGCTGGTCGTTGGTTAAACCCTGATAAGCATTAGAACCGAACATCAAAATCTTGTGACCGTCAATGTCGGTAACTTCTGTCATCTGCTTACTTGTGATTTCACGGAAATATGGATACACACCGGCAGCCATATACTTCTGTGGTTCACGATAATTCTTGTATCTTTCTTGTAATTGTCCCATTATTAATAGGTGTACTTTATTATCTTTTTTTATACTTTTCTAACTTTCAGGGTGCAAAGATACAAAAAAGAACTCAATAAATGGCTTTTTTTATAAGAAAGTTTACTTTTATAGTTTTTTTAATCGATATTTCTTGTTATTTTGGGTATTTTTATTACTTTTGCAGCCTAAATTTTACAAACTCTTGACTATATAATGAAGAAAAAGATACTTTTCATCATGAATCCGATTTCAGGAACAGCCAGCAAGGCGGCAGTTCCCAGTCTGATAGATTCTGTTTTGGACAAAGAGCTTTTTGAGTACGAGATAAGAATGACTGAAAGAGCTGGGCACGCTTCGGAAATTGCTACCGAAGCGAAGAACAACCATGTAGATGTAGTTGTGGCGGTTGGTGGTGACGGAACCGTCAACGAGGTGGCCCGCTCACTGGTTCACTCCGATACTGCCCTCGGCATTCTGCCTTGCGGTTCGGGCAACGGACTGGCAAGACATCTGCTGCTCCCGATGAACCTGAAGAAATGCATAGAGGTCATCAACCAATGCCAGATTAGAGATCTGGATTATGGTGTCATCAACGACCACCCGTTCTTCTGCACCTGCGGCATGGGCTTTGACGCTTTCGTCAGCATGAAGTTTGCCGAGAGCGGCAAGCGCGGTCCTATCACTTATGCTGAAAATATCCTGCGCGAGGGATTGAAGTATAAGCCTGAGACTTACACGCTGGAGGACGAGACGGGCACCAAGCAGTATAAGGCGTTCCTCATTTCCTGTGCCAATGCATCTCAGTATGGCAACAATGCCTATATTGCCCCTCAAGCATCCATGAGCGACGGTTTGATGGATGTCGTCATCATGGAACCATTCGATGTAATCGAGGCGCCTCAGGTAAGTTTCGACATGTTCAACAAGACGTTGGACAAGAACTCGAAGATCAAGTCGTTCCGCTGCAAGAAGCTCCATATCACCCGCAGTCAGCCAGGCTTAATCCATTATGATGGCGACCCTGTGATGACGGGTGCAGAGATTGATGTTCACCTGGAAGAAAAGGGAATCAAGATGGTGGTGAACCCATTTGCCAACAAGAACGACCGCAAGCCGAACATGATTCAGTCTGCCTTTGCCGATTTCTTCAACGACATCAATGCCGTGCGCGATGATATTCATAAAGACATCCAGCGCCAGAGCAAAAGAGTAGAAGCTATCAGCAAACTGGTACAGAAGAAGCTGAACCTTTAAGGGAATGTTGAGTGTTGAATGTTGAGTGTTGAATTTAGAGGGAGTGTTGAGTGTTGAATTTAGAGGGAGTGTTCATTCAACATTCAACACTCAACATTCAACATTCCTCAAAGGTAGAATCCTTCCGTTATTTTCCTATACCATTCCGAGCGGTTTCCCTGCGAATCCATCATCATTTCAACATGCTCTTCATAAGGCGAAATGCGATGCTTTGCAAAACTCAGCATAAAGCGCTTTGGCTGCTTGCGTTCTACCGTCTTTACACCACACTTCCGTATAAGATAAAAACCTAATATACAAGACTCTGCAACAAACTGTTCCACTACTTCTACGGGAACAATTGCAGAGAAAACACCGTCATCAGAAAGTAACCGTTTTACACCCGCAAACAAATCGCGAAACGGAAGACTGTCCGTATGTCGCGCCATTGTCCTCTTACTGTCCGGATTTTTCAAGCTATCTACAAAGAACGGAGGATTACTCACTATCGCATCAAAAACACCGGCAGCCTTCAAACCTTCAGCAGTTTCCAAAGCCTCAGCAGTTTTCGAAACACCGGCAGCCCCGAAATCCTGCAGTCTGCAGCATTCTATTTCCACCCTGTCGCGAAATGGACTTGCCATCACATTTTCCCTCGCCTGTCCGCAGGCATCAGCATCCATATCAATCCCTACGACCTCAGCTTCAGGAAAACGCTGCGCCATCATGAGCGAAATCAGTCCCGTTCCGGAACCAATGTCCAGAATCCGCCTGCCACCTTGCGCCCATGCACCCAGCAAAACGCCGTCAGTTCCCACTTTCATGGCACAACGGTCTTGCTCTATCTCAAACTGTTTAAATCGAAAATTACCCATAAATTCTTCTGTCTCTTTACAGAAGAAAACGAATGCGCCGCCGATTTATTTTATCGCAAACAGCAGAAATTGACGCTTCTACCTGCAAAAAGCAGCTACCCACATCTATAAAAACGGGTACTAATATATAGAAAAAACACTTTTATTATTAAATAATCTATCATCTTCCACGATATTTCATAAAAAATGAGTACCTTTGCACGGAAAATAGAAATCATAACAAAATGGATAATAGAAGAACAAGTACCCGAATACAAATGATTGCAGACTACGAGGGCGACCCGAAAACCCTGATCGAAGACCAGGAAGAAGGCTTGTACCCTACCCTCTGCATGCGAGATATTGTAGTTTTCCCTACCAACATGACCCCTATCGTTGTGGGTAGAAAGGAAAGTTTGAATCTCGTCCGGATGCTGGAAAAGAAACCAGACACCATATTCTGCGTATTCTGCCAGAAGAACAAAGATACAGAATCACCCTACGAAGAAGACCTCTACCCTGTAGGTGTCTTCGCCAAACTCATCAAGGTGATCAAGATGCCTGGCACAGAGCAGATGAGCATCATCATCCAGGGTCTGGGCAGATGTCAGATGAAACATCTCGTTCAAAAAGAGCCTTACACGGTAATTGATGTAAAAAGTCTTCCGGAGAAATGGCCTGACGAGAACAACGATGAACTCTTCAGAATGCTCTACGAGAACTTCCATTACGAAGCGACAGACTATATCAAATCAAGCGCCAACTATACTGATGAGGCCATCCAGGCCATCAACGAACTCTCGAGCATTCACATGCAGTGCAACTTCATGTGCTCCCTCCTCCCTTTCTCCATCGAGGATAAAATCAAGATGCTGAAAGAGGAAAATCTCAGCGAGCGCATCATGATTGCCATCAGATCCCTGAACAAGGTGCGCCATCTGCTACGCATACAGACTGAGATTGAGAACAAAACCCACTACGACCTCGATGAACAGCAGAAGGAATACTTCCTCAAGCAGCAGATCAAGAACATCAGGGAAGAACTGGGAGAAGGCAACGCCAGTCCGGAGAAGAAGGAGATTCTGGAGAAGGCGAAACAGAAGAACTGGAGCGAGGAAACTGCCAAAATCTTCAAGAAAGAAATTGCCAAGCTCGACACCCTGAACCCGCAGAGTCCTGACTATTCGATACAGATAGGATTCCTGCAGACCATGGTAGATTTGCCTTGGAACTCCTACACCCAGGACGACCTCAGTCTGACCCGTGCCAAGCGTATCCTGAACCACGACCACTACGGCATGGAGAATGTGAAAGAGCGCATCCTGGAATTCCTCGCCGTAAGAGCACTGAACGGCGGCGGCAAGAGTCCTATCCTCTGCCTCTATGGTCCTCCGGGCGTAGGAAAGACCAGTCTGGGCAAGAGCATCGCAGCAGCCATGAAGCGCAAGTATGTACGCATGTCGCTGGGCGGTCTGCACGATGAAGCCGAAATCCGCGGTCACCGCCGCACCTATGTGGGAGCCATGCCGGGCCGCATCATCAAGAACATGCTGAAGGCAGGCAGCAGCAATCCGGTCTTTATCCTCGACGAGATTGACAAGGTGGCGCAGAGCAATTTCAACGGCGATCCTGCATCAGCCCTGCTCGAAGTGCTGGACCCGGAACAGAACAATGCTTTCCACGACAATTATCTCGATATGGATTACGACCTCTCCAAGGTGCTCTTCATCGCCACAGCCAATGACCTGAGCGTCATTCCGCGTCCGCTCCTCGACCGTATGGAGCTGATAGAAGTAGGCGGCTACATCACCGAAGAGAAGACAGAGATTGCCAAGCGCCATCTCGTACCGGAAGAGCTGGAAAGCACCGGACTCGACAAGGTTTCGCCGAAGGTAAGCTTCAACAAGAATGCCCTCGAGTTCATCATCGAGCACTACACCCGGGAGAGCGGCGTAAGACAGCTGAAGAAGCAGATTGACAAGAGTCTGCGCAAGATGGCTTACAAACTGGCCTGCAACCAGGAGCTGAAGAACTACACCATCACCCCTGCCGAAGTAAAAGACCTGCTGGGCAATCCGCCGTTCAACCGCGACATCTACCAGGGCAACGACTATGCAGGAGTGGTAACCGGACTGGCCTGGACCTCAGTGGGCGGCGAAATCCTCTACATCGAAACCTCGCTCAGCAAGGGCAAGGCTGGCAAGCTCACCCTGACCGGAAATCTGGGCGACGTGATGAAGGAATCGGCCATTATCGCATTGGAATACGTCAAGTCGCACATCGACCTGCTGCAGGTAGACTACCGCATCTTCGAGCAGTGGAACATCCACATCCACGTGCCTGAGGGAGCCACCCCGAAAGACGGTCCTTCTGCCGGAATCACCATCGCCACCAGCATCGCCTCAGCCATCACCCAGCGCAAGGTACGTGCCAACACAGCCATGACCGGCGAGATCACCCTCCGCGGCAAAGTGCTCCCGGTAGGCGGAATCAAGGAGAAGATTCTGGCAGCCAAGCGGGCAGGAATCAAGCACATCGTGATGTGCAGGGAGAACCAGAAGAACGTAGAGGAAATACCGGAGAAATATCTCAAGGGCGTAGACTTCCACTATGTAGAGAACGTGGCTGACGTCTGGCAGTTCGCGCTGACCGACGAGAAGGTGAAAAACCCTACAGACTTCAGCATTGAGGAAAATGATAAAAAAGAATAAAAATGAAATTTGAATTACAAGTAACAGATAAAGCAAGCGATGCGCGTACAGGCATCATCACCACCGACCACGGACAGATCAAGACCCCAATCTTCATGCCCGTAGGAACCGTAGGAAGCGTGAAGGGCGTCCACTTCGAGGAACTCAAGAAGCAGGTCATGGCACAGATTATCCTCGGAAACACCTATCACCTCTACCTGCGCCCAGGTCTTGACGTCATCAGGGCAGCAGGCGGCTTGCACAAGTTCAACGGCTGGGACCGTCCTATCCTCACCGACAGCGGCGGCTTCCAGGTCTTCTCGCTCACCGGCATCCGCAAGCTCAAGGAAGAAGGCTGCGAGTTCCGCTCCCACATCGACGGCAGCAAGCACTTCTTTACACCGGAGAATGTGATGGACACCGAGCGCATCATCGGAGCCGACATCATGATGGCCTTCGATGAATGTCCGCCGGGACAGAGCGATTACCAGTACGCCAAGAACAGCCTCATGCTCACCCAGCGCTGGCTAGACCGCTGCCTCAAGCGGTTCAATGAGACCGAGCCCCTCTACGGCTATCAGCAGAGCCTCTTCCCTATCGTTCAGGGCTGCACCTTCCCGGACCTGCGCCGCGAAGCAGCCAAATACATTGCCGACAAGGGAGCCGACGGAAATGCCATAGGCGGACTTGCCGTAGGAGAGCCTACCGAGGTGATGTATGAGATGATAGAAGTAGTGAACGAAATCCTGCCGAAAGACAAGCCGAGATATCTGATGGGCGTAGGAACCCCGCAGAACATCCTCGAAGCCATCGAGCGCGGCGTAGACATGTTCGACTGCGTAATGCCGACCCGCAACGGCCGCAACGCCATGCTCTTCACCTATCAGGGCACGATGAACATGCGCAACAAGAAGTGGGAGAAAGACTTCAGTCCGGTAGATCCAGACGGCTGCGACATCGACCTCGTAACCACGAAGGCCTACCTCCACCACCTCTTCAAGGCCCAGGAGCTGCTGGCGATGCAGATAGCCAGCATCCACAACCTCTCTTTCTATCTGCGCCTCGTGACCGATGCCCGCCATCATATCGAGCAGGGCGATTTCGTGGCATGGAAGAATTCCATCATCGACCAGCTTGGCCGAAGAATTTAAGTAAGCAAGCATCATGAAAGATTTTAAGAAAATAAGAAAATACCGCCGGCTCTACCGCACCGGCCGATGGGCTTCCCGCAAGTTCGGGTGGCTCATCAGGGCTGTGCGCTGGCTGGCTCACAAGCTCCGGTTCCTGCGCATATTCAGGTTTCTCAACCCGTTCAGGTACATCAAGAAGCTCGACTGGTACATTATCAAGAAGTTTCTGGGCTACTATTTCTTCTCCATCGCCCTGATCATCTCCATCGCCATCGTCTTCGACTTCAACGAGAACCTGTCAAAATTCACAGAGCACCATGCACCAGCGCGCGCAATCATCTTCGATTACTACGCCAACTTCGTGCCCTATTTTGCCAACCTCTTCAGTGCGCTGTTCGTGTTCGTGGCGGTCATTCTTTTCACCACCAAGCTGGCAAGCAATTCCGAAATCATCGCCATCCTGGCGTCGGGAGTATCCTTCAAGCGTCTCCTTCGCCCATACATGATTACCTGCGTGCTGCTCTCAGCCCTCTCCTTCGGACTCTCAGCCTACGTCATTCCCCACGGAACCGTTATCAGGCAGAACTTCGAGACGATGTACAAGAACAAGAAGAAGAATACCAGTGCCGAGAATGTACAGCTGCAGGTAGACAAGGGAGTGATTGCCTATATGCAGCATTACGACAACAGCATGAAACGCGGTTACGGATTCTGTCTCGACAAGTTCCAGGACAAGAAACTCGTAAGCCACCTCACAGCGATGGACATCCAGTACGACACCATTTCCGACAGCAAGTATCACTGGAAGCTGAGCAACTGGAAAATCCGCAAGCTCCAGGGCATGAAGGAGCATATTACGAGCGGAGCGCAGAAGGACACCATCATCATGATGGAACCTACCGACCTGGTCTATTCCAAGGGTCAGCAGGAAACCTTCACCAGTCCTGAGCTCCGCGATTACATCTCCAAGCAAATCAACCGCGGTTCGGGCAACGTAGTGCAGTACGAGGTAGAATACCACAAGCGCATCGCCTCTTCCTTCGCCTCGTTCATCCTCACCATCATCGGCGTCTCCCTCTCAGCCCGCAAGCGCAAAGGCGGCATGGGAGCAGCATTGGGCGTAGGACTTGCGCTGAGTTTCGGCTACATCATGCTGCAGACGGTTTCTGCCACCTTCGCCATCCAGGCCAACTTCCCGCCTGTCCTGGCAGCGTGGCTTCCAAACTTCCTCTTCGCCATCGTAGCCTACTTCTGCTACCGCAAGGCACCGAGGTAATTATCAATTAATAATTAAGAGTTTATAGTTTATAGCAGCCGTGCTCCCTATAAACTATAAACCGTAAACTGTAAACTATAGAAGAATGTATTTCGACGAATTAGATTTAAACGACAACGTGCTCGACGCATTATATGACATGCGCTTCGACACATGCACTCCAGTACAGGAAAAGTGCATTCCAGAGATATTAGAAGGTCACGATGTATTGGGTGTAGCCCAGACCGGAACCGGCAAAACCGCAGCCTATCTGCTGCCAGTATTGAGCAAGCTCGATGACGGCGGTTATCCGAAAGACGCCATCAACTGCGTCATCATGTCACCAACCCGCGAGCTCGCCCAGCAGATAGATCAGGCGATGCAAGGCTTCGGCTATTACCTGCAGGGCGTGAGCAGCGTAGCCGTATACGGCGGCAACGACGGCAACCGTTACGATCAGGAGTTGCGCAGCCTCCGCATGGGCGCCGATGTAGTCATCGCCACCCCGGGCCGCCTCATCTCCCATATCTCTCTGGGCAATGTAGACCTCAGCAAGGTAAGCTTCTTCATCCTCGACGAGGCCGACCGCATGCTCGACATGGGTTTCTCTGACGACATCAAGACCATCGCGGCAAAACTGCCAAAGACCTGCCAGACCATCATGTTCTCGGCAACCATGCCTGAGAAGATAGAAGAACTGGCTAAGACCCTGCTCAAGAATCCGGTAGAAATCAAACTTGCCGTCAGCAAGCCAGCCGAGAAAATCAAGCAGGAAGCATACGTATGCTACGAAACCCAGAAGATGACCATCATCAAGGACATCTTCAAGGCAGGCGACCTGAAGCGTGTCATCGTCTTCAGCGGCAGTAAATTCAAGGTGAAGCAACTCGCAGCTTCCCTCCAGCAGATTGGAGTAAACTGCGGAGCCATGCACAGCGACCTGGAACAGGCTGAGCGCGATGATGTGATGTTCAAGTTCAAGAGCGGACAGTATGATGTTCTCGTAGCTACCGACATTGTGGCGCGCGGAATCGACATCGATGATATTGAGATGGTCATCAATTACGATGTTCCTCACGATACAGAAGATTACGTTCACCGCATCGGCCGTACAGCCCGTGCCAACCGCGATGGTAGAGCCATCACCTTCGTGAGCGAAGAAGACCAGTACTGGTTCCAGCAGATAGAGAAGTTCCTGGAGAAGGTGGTAGACAAAATGCCTCTCCCTGAGGGATGCGGCGAAGGTCCTGAATACATCAAGCTCAACAAGCCGAAGAAGAAAGGCGCAAACGGAAGAAACAACAGACGCGGTAACGGCGGAAACGGCGAGGCCGGAAAGAACAGTGCCAAGAACCGCCGACAGAAAGACCGCGACCAGACTTCTCATAAGCGTAAGCCAAACAAGCCAAACGAGCGTCAGGAAAAAGCACCACGCAGCAACGAGCAGCAGCCACAGCAGGGCAATAACAAGCCTCAGCAGAAAAACGGCAAGCAGCCACAGCAGGGCAACAGGCAGCAGAACGCAAAGCAGCAGAACAGAAAGCCAGCCCAGCCAGGCGAGCAGCCAAAGAACAGCAACAGCCAGAAGCGCCGCAATAACAGCAATAACAGCAACCAGCAGCGCCCAGGCACCGAGAACAATGTTCGCCCAGGCAGCAACGGCCGTGGCAGAGGCGTAGCACAGAAAAAGGGCGACAAGCCGGCTGCACGCAAGCACACCCCTATCGTAAATCCACAGAAGAAAGAAAACGCTGTGAAGACATTCATCAAGCGCATCTTCGGATTCAAGAAATAGGAAATAAATTATCTTTTAAAAGGAAAGAGGAATGATGAAAGAGCTATCCCTCACCCCGCTCATGACCATCAGCCTCACACTGACGATCGGAATCATCATAGCCAAATGGGGCTATGATGATTTCAACATGCGCTTCTGGCTCATCATCTCCATCATTTCATGCGCCCTTGGCAGCATCATCTTTTTCCTTACTGAGTTCTTAAGCCAAAAAACTTACTTCAGCAGGAGCCACCAGTTTCTCATCTACTCCCAATGCGTGATGATTCATTTATGCATCCTGAGCCTTGGGGCTTTTCTTACCTGTAAGCAAATAGCTGATTCCCCAACCTCTACACAACTGAAAAACTGGCAGGAACTGTCTTACCTCACACGGGCAAAAATCAATACCGAACGCTATAAAAGCAATATTGAAAGCAAACTGGTTTCCCTTCACGTAAAACAGCAAGACTATGCAGTCATCGCAGCCATGGCGCTAGGCGACAAGAGCGCACTCGATTCGAACACCCGAAACAGTTACTCCATTTCCGGAGCCAGTCACATCTTGGCAGTAAGCGGACTTCATATAGGCATTATCTTCCAGCTTTTTATCTTTCTGCTAGGCGGCAGAAAGTACTCAGTTTACACCATCATCCTGTCCCTCATCTCCATCTGGACCTACGTTTTTCTCATAGGATTACCGGCAAGTGCAGTCCGTGCAGCCATCATGCTTTCAGCCTACAGCTTAAGTTTAGCTTTCCATCGTACCGGTCTGCCGCTCAACACCTTAGCCTCAGCTTATATATTTATGCTCTTCATCAGTCCGCTCTATCTTTTCGAGTTGAGTTTCCAGCTTTCGTTCCTGGCCGTAGCCTCCATACTGCTGTTCTTCACACCCCTTTACACCCTCCTCCCCATCCGCAGCCGTTTCATCCGTTGGGCATGGGGACTCCTTTGCGTTTCACTGGCAGCCCAGATAGGAACCCTTCCGGTCATCGTCTACACCTTCGGCAGAATATCGTGCTATTCACTTCTCACCAATTACATCGCCATTCCCGCAGCAACCCTCATCCTATATCTTGGAGCAGCATTAATCCTGTTCTCCCCACTCACGTTATGGGCGCCCATAACACCGGTTGTCGCCCCACTCATCAGCCTTACATCAGGCGCCCTTACCAGCATCACCCAGTTTTTGAATACAGCCATAAAACTGATTAGCATGCTGCCTGGAGCAAGCATCGAAAACGTAAGAATCAGTCTGCCTCAGGTAATCAGTCTCTACGCTATCATCCTGCTCATTTATGCCCTATGGCGCAGGATAGATAAACAGAAGTCGTCAGAATGCAAGATTCCCTAAAACAGAAATAAAGGCTTAAACCCCGAAAAAACGTCTCTTATATAATAAGGTGTGCGTACACAAAAGCGCTACAAAACGTGGCTAAAAATGTTAAAAAATGACTTTTTTCTACTTTTTCTGCATTTTTTCTTTCTTTTTGTTGGTGTTTTCAAGAAAAACATGTATCTTTGCAAGCAGAAATAAAAAAAAAGAATTTAAACACAATAAAAGATTAAAGATTATGAAAGCATCTGAAGTAATCGCGAATCTCCAAAGAAGATTCCCAAATGAGCCTGAGTACATCCAGGCAGTTAGTCAGGTTCTCGGTACTATCGAGGAAGAGTACAACAAGCACCCTGAGTTTGAGAAGGCAAACCTCATCGAGCGCCTTTGCATTCCAGATCGCGTGATTGAGTTCCGCGTATCATGGGTAGACGATAAGGGTAACGTTCAGACTAACATGGGTTACCGCGTACAGCACAACAATGCGATTGGCCCTTACAAGGGAGGTCTTCGCTATCACAAGTCTGTGAACTTGGGTATTTTGAAGTTCTTAGCTTTCGAGCAGACATTCAAGAACTCTCTTACAACTCTGCCAATGGGTGGTGCTAAGGGTGGTTCCGACTTCTCTCCACGTGGCAAGAGCAACAACGAGGTGATGCGTTTCTGCCAGGCTTTCATGACAGAGCTTTATCGTCACATGGGTCCAGACGAGGATGTTCCAGCTGGTGACATCGGTGTAGGTGGCCGTGAGGTAGGTTACCTCTTCGGAATGTACAAGAAGTTGACACACCAGTTCCAGGGCGTCTTGACCGGTAAGGGTCAGGAGTTCGGTGGTTCATTGATCCGTCCTGAGGCTACAGGTTACGGTAATGTATACTTCCTCTGCAACATGCTCGCTACCAAGGGTATTGACATCAAGGGCAAGACTGTTTTGGTTTCAGGTTCAGGTAATGTAGCCCAGTACACTATGGAGAAGTTGCTCCAGTTGGGTGCTAAGCCAGTTACATGTTCAGATTCAGACGGTTACATCTACGACCCAGACGGAATCGACCGCGAGAAGCTCGATTACATCATGGAGCTCAAGAACGTAGAGCGTGGCCGTATCAAGGAGTATGCAGAGAAGTATGGTGTAAAATATGTTGAGGGTGCTAAGCCTTGGTTTGAGAAGGCAGACATCGCTCTCCCATCAGCTACTCAGAACGAAATCAACGAAGAGGCAGCCAAGGCTCTCATCGCCAACGGCGTAATCGCAGTAAGCGAGGGTGCCAACATGCCTACTACTCCAGAGGCTATCAAGGTATTCCAGGATGCTAAGATTCTCTACTCTCCAGGTAAGGCAGCCAACGCAGGTGGTGTTGCAGTATCAGGTCTTGAGATGAGCCAGAACTCAGAGCGTCTGAAGTGGTCTCGTGAGGAGGTTGATGCTAAGCTTCACGACATCATGAACGATATTCACGCTAACTGTGTGAAGTATGGTACAGAGCCAGACGGTTACGTAAATTACGTAAAGGGTGCAAACGTAGCCGGCTTCCTGAAGGTAGCTAAGGCTATGATGGCTCAGGGCATTGTATAAGGCTAGAAAATTTTTAATAAACATCTTAAAAAATTTAAAATAATAGGAAATAGCGGGTCTGTGAAAGATCCGCTATTTTTGTGTTTACTCCTTCCCCCACTCCTTCTTTACATCAAAGCAGGGACAGGCTTTGTTGGCAAATTCATTATGACCATGAATCGTGGCTAATGGATATTCCTCCTTCAGCTGCTCGATGAGCGAGCGCATTGCCGCTTTCTGGTCTCGGGTTCTTGTATCCTTCGGCTTACCTTTCTTTGATAAGCCGCCGATGTAGCAAATGCCTATACTGATGGAATTATGGCCCTTGCAATGGGCGCCAACCTCCTCTATCGCACGGCCTACATGAATGCTGCCGTCACGATAAATCACGAAATGATAACCTATGCAGCGCATTCCGCGCTCGCGGTGCCAGCGGTCAATATCCGCTACGGTGAAGTTGCGACCTTCCTTGGTCGCACTGCAATGAATGATGATTTCCCTTATCTTACGCATGATATTGAATATTAATTATTGAAAAATAAGCAGATAATTGAAGGGGATTTCGTCAACACCCAAATCCCTGATAAACAGATTGATTCTGCACGGTAGATGCTTTTTCTTCATCCTCTTGAATTCCTCATCCAACAACTGGCAAAATTCATTATAGCATTTTTCTGATTGCGTAACGATTCCGGTATAATGAGACCTGCCCAGAATAATACTCTTGTTTCTCAGACGTAGCGGACCGTTGCCAGGCACGAAGCGAGCTCTGCGCCTAACAGTACGAGGCACGTAATGGGATCTTAACAGAATAACAGGCTTAATAACAATTTCATATTTTCCTCTTTCATACTTATTTTTCTTCTTTGTCTCCGACACCTTCTTTTGCTTGGTAGGAATGAGAGAAATCTTATAACGTCCTGCTGGCAAATGACGGTTAGGACGTTCTAAGGTGTCGCAGAAAATCTTGCCACCTATAACCATTGTGCCATCCACACTCCATGGAGTGAAGCGACGGCGGAATATATTGATGTTCATGATAATTTACAATTAATAATTGATAATGAATAATTGAGTCAAGGCCGGCCATTAAGCCTGATTTAAGCACCGAAAAACTTGATGACACTTAGTGACCTTGACCCTTAATAACCCCCCAAAATTATATGGTAGGCGAAACTTTCTGATAATGTCTGTCTGGCAATACGCTGATTAAACCCTGGCGTTTCCAGTTTTTCAGCATCTGTTTCACTGATTCATGAGTGGCACTTGCCCCCTTAACAGCAACGCTCTGATGCTCAGCCTGTTCGAAGGTGAAGGTTACGTCCAGACGTTCGAAGATGGAATCATTCTTACCCCGACGACATCGGTCCCAAGCAGATTGGCAGCAATAATCCTTTGATGAGAAAGCCTCTTCGATTCGGCTACGAAAGAAGTAGAGCGCATTATCCAACTGATAATCAGCCAGCACATCAAAGACATTCAGCATAGCTGGTGTCTGCGTCTTTACGAGCATTCCCTTCCACAAATCAGGCGACTCCTTCAGCTGTTTCTCGGCTCCATTGAAACCATGCTTCTGAATCAGCGTTTCCAGAACCTTGCAGAGCATGATGCAGGTCATCATTCTCATGGTGGTTGGACAGATACGGAAACGCTGGCGGGCTTTCACCTTGTCGTCATTTTTCATCGTTTCCAGTCTGATCTGTTCCAGCCATTCCCTACCTTTATCCTCCAGCTTGGGCAGAACCACCTCACCGGTCAGCAAAGGCAGAAGATGAGCAATCTGAATGATGCGGTCGCGCTGACGTTCGTTCATTACATGCATGTTGTCAGAAAGTGGAGTGAAGGTATTATCGGGCGTTTTTGCCACGATGATACGGCTTTGGAAACCATCCGTATAATTGCTTACTACTCGATAGAGCGCATCAGGCGTTCCACACATCACTACGTTCCATAACAGTCTGTCTATATGAACATTCACTGCATCCGCACTTCTAGCCTCACGCTCGTAGCTTGTTCCGTCGTAAGCCTGTCTCAACATGACTGAAAAGTCGCTCATTGCCGATTTCCACTTCTGTGCTACGGTGTCTGCTTCCGGAGTAAACGAGAAGGCGTGCTTGCCTTCCGTGTTCGCCAGTCGTTCAGCCAGATTCGCCACCGTATTGTTCAGTGTCAAGCATCTTACAGGCAGTTTCGGCTCTTCCGGCTGCTCCTTCTTGTTCTTGGCTGCACGTTTCTTGGCTCGCCATTCATCCTCCTTCTGCTGATACATTTTGTCCATTTCCTTCACTTCCGAAGTCCATGCGTCAATCACGGGGTCAATACTACCCTTGCCAGATGCAAAATCACCGGCGATGTAGGAGATGAGGTTCAGCGAGTTCATCTTGCCGTGAACGGAAACCTTCACGCCCGTGGCGAGCATTCCGATGGCAGGACAGATGGCTGTGATTACAGGCAGTGCCAGTGCCGGACCCACTGCGCTGATGGAATCCCGAATGCCTTGCGGCAACTTAGGCAGCGCATTATAATAGAACAGATCGTCCTTGGCGTTAGCCTCGTCCAGCGCATTTACCAGCGCCTCATTGTCAGCCGCCGAACCACCACCCGCATTTCCCTGCTTCATTCGTTCCTGACGGATGGCAGAGAGCACATCCTTCAGTCGCTTAGGCATTTGCGTGATTTTCTCGTTCAATGCCGAGTTGATGCAAGCCATCTTTTCCTGTTCGGGAAACCCATCGTAGCAGGGAATAATCTGAGCCAGCAGATTGCGGTCAAAACCACAGATGTGGCGCAGGTTCACAGCCAGCTCAAAGGTCAGCGTATTGCGGTTGGAGCGCATCGGCTCCTGCCCATCATTATACATCTGCCACCACTTCTTAATGATTTCCCCATAAGGAATCCCGAGATAATTGTCCTGAGCAGCAGAAGCTGTTGAAGCAGAAGAAGTTGAAGCAGCAGAAGTTGAAGCAGCAGAGGCAGAAGCAGCAGAAGTAGAAATTCTCGAATTCTTAAATTCCTGACCCTTAAAAACCCCTTGAGAATCCTTCTTGAATTCTTCCTTCCAGGGCTCATAATGCTTGTTTGCCTTGTGCGCCCCTTCCGGCAGTTCCTCCTTCCCATACCGTTCTCTTTCTTCTAGAACTTTCCCTTCAGCAGCCACAGCAGCCTCATCATATTCATCCTTGAAGAGTCGTGGCGAAAGGAAGAGCAGATCTTCGTCATCCGATGTGGTCGTGAAATAAACCCGGTTAATGTCGTGAGCCGAAGTATCCATTTCGCACTTGAGCATCGTAGCAATCCTCACCTGGTTCTCCAGAACCGTCTTGCCCTTTTCGCGTTCAAACACCGCATGTCCGCCCTGTCGTGCGCTGCGTTCCAGCATCAGCAGTCCGTACTTGTCCGGTTCCTTCAGCAGCAGCTTGGCAGCCTTGGCAAAAGCCTCCGGCTCATCCATATCAAATCCGAAAGCACCGCTTGGCAGTTTCATTCCCTTCACCACGCCTTGCGGATAGTGGCCGGAGTAGTTAAACTGCACCAGTCTCCGTTTCGCAGCATCGTTTCCGGCACGAGCCAGACGAAGATTCGCCTTCTGCTCGTTGCTTCCACGCAGCTGCTTATACTCCTCTTCCGAGGTGATGGAGCGGGCAACCTTGTGCCCATTCTCCACCTTAATTAAATAACAACTCATCTATCTGTTTCTACTTATCGTTTTAAGTTGAATACAAAAATCCTAATGTTTCAGTTGGTAATCCAATACCGCCTC
>ERZ791912.814-NODE-814-length-17158-cov-3.764837_pt1 | contig 17158 bp, 17 predicted proteins | sample MGYA00510141_ERZ791912 | MGnify/ENA primary metagenome ERZ791912 (study PRJEB30046, sample SAMN00792082) | human gut metagenome | study: EMG produced TPA metagenomics assembly of the A metagenome-wide association study of gut microbiota in type 2... | reverse complement strand
CAAGAAATTTTGCATATGGAGGATGTTAAATATGTTAAAAACAGAAGAATTAAAGCTGGTATCTGAATGGGATAAAACTTTTCCACAGAGTGAAAAAGTAGACCACACGAAAGTGACATTTGTAAATCGTTATGGAATCACACTTGCTGCAGATCTGTATAAGCCAAAAAATGTATCAGGGCAATGTCCTGCGATTGCCGTAAGCGGATCATTTGGTGCAGTCAAAGAACAGTGTTCCGGATTATGTGCACAGACAATGGATGAAAGAGGATATTAATACAGAAGATTTCACGGCTGCTGTCGTTTTCCTTTCTGTTCAGGAAGATGTGGATTCGGATAAAATAGGAATCATCGGAATCTGTGGACGGTTGACTCATGCCTATTTTCATCTAATCCCTCTGAATCCGTTGGAGTTTGGAGGGATTTTTTATGTGCTGGTCTGATGTGACCACCCCGCTGCTTATCCGAAGCGGCGACTATTTACATCTCCATACACAAGAATGAGGTTAATCTGTTAAAAAAAGCTTCTACTGTTATTGGCACTCTCACGCCCCAAATATAGAAGCCTTATTTCTACAATATAGCTCTTATTTTTCTCACTGCCGCAAATGTTTAACAGCTTTTGCGGTTTTTTGTTTGTCGATATTTGTCGGGAATAAGGACAAGCCTTCTTCCGGTATCGGCTGTCGTTCTCCGTCCTTTCCAATCTGAATGTTCAAACAAATCAGATTGGAGGTAAGGAAAATGGCATATAACCATGGAAAAGCAGAGTATAAATGAAAACTATGGAAAGAGAGAGAAGAAAAAATTTTAAGAGACAGCGGTGTTACCGAAGATACAATTGAAGCAATCCGTCTCTATGACCGCCAGGCATTTAATTCAGACAGACGATATTATGAGCGTGTGCAGGAAACAGGTACATACCTTGATACTGTTGCAGTATCCATCGATCAGGCAGAACCGAAAACAGTATAGGATTTCTTGGATCATATTAAGAATCAGGAATTGTATCATGTACTGATTACAGTGGACAGACTGAAAGAAAAAGTGAAGAATGATGTTTGGATTGCTGTTTTTATGCAACTATTTCTTATTGCTCTTGACAAAATCATTTTTAGAGATTAAAATTATAACAGTGTTATATAGCACTGTTATATAGGGGGTGTACAAAATAAACGGAAATGGAACGACTTTAGAAAATATCCACCGGGCAGCGAAAGCAGAATTTTTAGAAAAAGGATATAAAGACGCTTCCCTGCGGAATATTGTGAAATCCGTGGGAATGACTACCGGAGCCTTTTACGGATATTACCAAAGCAAAGAAGAACTTTTTGAAGCCATCGTTGGTGAACATTATGAATATATTCGTAACCGTTTTATAAAAGCACAGCAGGAGTTCGCCGAACTACCAGCTGCCCAGCAGCCGGAAGTCATGAGTGATATTTCGGGAATCTGCATGTACGATATTCTCTATTATGCGTACGAACATTTAGAGGAATGTAAACTGATCCTCTGCTGTTCGGAAGGGACAAAATTTGCCGGGCTAATTGATGAAATGGTGGAGATTGAGGTAGATGGGACGCATGCCTATCAGGATGTCTTAAGGCAGCTTGGACAGCCCTCTCCGCATATCGATTCTTCGCTGGAGCATATTCTGATCACCGGAATGTTTCATACTTTTTTTGAATTGATCATCCACGAAATGCCGCTCAAAGATGCCGAAAACTACGTCAGAGAAATGCGCGCCTTTTATACAGCGGGATGGATGAAAATTATGGGGCAGTAATGCCTTATAATTTTTGCCTGTAAGTTAGCTGTAACTAACCTAAATTCGGATATTGTAAGAACATAGACGTGTTCTCTTTATCATAAACACAAAGAAAAGGAGGAATTTTTTTGAAAAAACAATCCAATTTATCACGCCTGCTGGAAATTGCAGGCAGCCATAAGTACCTGACCTATGCTTCCTGGGTGCTTTCTGCCATCAGTGCCCTGATTGCTCTGGTGCCATTCTATTACATCTGGAAAATGATCAAGGAAGTACTGGAGGTGGCACCAGATTTTGACCAGGCACAGAACCTGACTGGCAATGGCTGGATGGCAGTATTGTTTGCTGTCCTGGCGGTGCTTGTCTACATAGCCGGGCTTATGTGTTCCCATTTAGGGGCATTTCGTATTGCCACAAACCTGCGTATCCAGACCATGGAGCATATTGTTAAGCTTCCTCTTGGATTTGCAGAGAGTTTTGGCAGCGGAAAACTGCGCAAAATCGTCAACGAATCCAGTGCAGCCACCGAAACCTATCTCGCTCATCAGCTTCCTGACAGAGCCAATGCCATTGCAACCCCCTGCGGTCTTTTGGTGCTGTTGTTCGTGTTTGACTGGAGACTGGGACTGTTGAGCCTTGTTCCGGTTGTGCTGGGCTTTCTGATTATGATGGCAATGACCGGAAAGCAGATGCAGGAAAAGATGAAAGAATACCAGAATGCGCTGGATGATATGTCCAATGAAGCGGTAGAGTATGTCCGCGGTATTCCGGTGGTAAAAACCTTTGGTCAGACGATTTTTTCCTTTAAGAAGTTTAAAGACTCCATTGACCGCTATAAAGTATGGGTGATCGCCTATACCAGGCAGCTTCGGACACCGATGATGTTCTATACAGCTGCGATCAACGGAGTTTTTGCCACACTGATCGCCGGAGGACTGTTGCTGACACAAGACGGTGTGACTTCCGGTTTCTTACTGGATCTCATTTTCTATATCATTATTACGCCGGTTATTTCTGTTACACTGACACGCATCATGTTCCAAAGTGAAAATGCCATGATTGTAGATGACGCTTTACAGAGAATTGACAGCGTTTTGCATTTGAAGCCTCTGGAGGAAACCAAACACCCAATGCATCCGCAAAATGCTTCCGTGGAACTGAAATCGGTTCATTTCAGCTATGATGGAAAAAAAGAAGTATTAAAAGATATTTCACTGACCATTCCTGAAGGACGAACCGTAGCTTTTGTCGGCCCGTCCGGCGGTGGTAAAACAACCCTCGCTAACCTGATTTCCCGATTCTTTGATCCCCAGAGCGGAATGGTAAAAATAGGTGGTGTCAATGTGAAAGACATCCCGAGGGAGGAACTCATGAATACGGTGTCTTTCGTATTTCAGAACAGCCGTCTGATCAAGGCGTCCATTCTGGAAAATGTGCGTATGGGGAAACCGGAAGCTACCCGTGAGGAAATTTTGGCTGCCCTTCATCACGCACAGTGCGATGATATTCTGGAAAAACTCCCACAGGGTGTGGATACGGTTATCGGTACAAAGGGTATCTATCTTTCCGGCGGCGAGCAGCAGCGAATTGCCATTGCCCGTGTAATGCTGAAAAATGCACCGATCATCATTCTGGATGAAGCCACTGCCTTTGCTGACCCGGATAACGAAATCCGCGTACAGGCTGCTTTCTCAAGACTTTCCGAGGGGAAGACCGTGATTATGATTGCCCACAGGCTTTCTACCGTAACAAATGTGGATCAGATTTTTGTCATTTGCAACGGACAGGTTGCCGAGTGCGGCAACAGCCGTGAATTGCTTGCAAAAGACGGCATTTTCAGCCGTATGTGGAAAAATTACCAAACTTCCGTGCAATGGAAGGTAACAAAGGAGGTGCAGTGATATGATCAAAAAACTGCAGAAAAAATATGCCCTGTCTGAACAGGGAGCAAAAGACCTGATCAAAGGCTGCCTGGCCTGTGTCCTTCAGAATCTGTCTTTTATGTTTCCGGTAGGTCTTTTATATTACATGGTCAGCGATCTGATGAACGGGGGTGTTCCCGGTGGGAAAATTCCATTTTATGTGGCAGGCTGCGTGGTGTGTATCGGCCTGATTCTGCTGACAACTTTCTTTCAATATAATGCGACCTATTTTGCCACTTACAAAGAAAGCGGTATCCGCCGTATTACTCTGGCAGAGCATCTGCGCAAAATTCCTCTTTCCTTTTTTGGGAAAAAGGATTTAGCCGATCTTACCAGTACGATTATGGCGGACTGTACCTTCCTGGAACAAAGTTTTTCGCATTTTATCCCTGAGCTTGCAGGTTCGATCATTTCTACGGTTCTGATTTCCATCGGTCTGCTCTTTACAGACTGGAGAATGGCACTGGCTGCCTTATGGGTTCTGCCGGTTGCCTTTGCGATCGTGGGATTTTCCGCTAAGATTCAGGAAAATCTGAACCAGAAAGCGATGGACGTGAAGATGGCCTGCGCAGACGGGATACAGGAGTGCATTGAAACGGTTCGTGACCTGAAAGCGAACAATGCGGAGCAGGCATATTTAAAAGGTCTGGAAAAGAAGATCCGTGCCGTGGAGCATCGTTCCATCCTCAATGAATTCGGCCTTGCTGTTTTTGTGGTTTCTGCATCGCTGGTGCTGAAGCTTGGTATTGCAACGGTTGCGCTGGTGGGAGCTGTTCTGCTCATGCAAGGGAGCCTCTCCGTGCTTACATTCTTTATGTTCCTTCTGGTAGTATCCCGCTTGTATGACCCTCTGCAGGGCGCACTCCAGAATCTTGCGGCAGTCATCAGTACACGAACCAACATTGCCCGTATGAATGAAATTCTCGATTATCCGATCCAACAGGGCAGCGACAGGCTTTCCAATCAGGGGTATGATATTGTCTTTGACCATGTTGGGTTTGCCTACAATACCGGAGAAACCGTATTGAAAGATGTTTCCTTTACGGCAAAACAGGGAGAGGTTACGGCTTTGGTCGGCCCATCTGGCGGCGGAAAAACAACCGTATCCCGGCTGGCAGCAAGGTTCTGGGATATTAACAGAGGAAAGATTACCGTGGGAGGCATGGATGTATCCCGAATTGACCCGGAAACACTGCTTTCCCTGTATTCCATCGTATTCCAGGATGTTACACTGTTTGACAATACGATTCTGGAAAATATCCGAATCGGAAACAAAGACGCCACAGATGAACAGGTCATTGCTGCTGCGAAACTTGCCAATGTGGATGAATTTGCGGAAAAACTGCCGGATGGATGGCATACCAATATCGGGGAAAATGGCTGTGAACTTTCCGGCGGAGAGCGCCAGCGTATCTCTATTGCCCGTGCATTTCTGAAAAATGCGCCGATCATTCTTTTAGATGAAGCTACTGCTTCCCTGGATGTGGAGAATGAAACTCTGATACAGACAGCCCTTTCCCGTCTGATCGCAGATAAAACGGTTCTGGTCATCGCCCACAGGATGCGTACCGTAGCAGGAGCAGATAAAATTGTTGTCCTTTCTGATGGCACCGTGGCAGAAGAAGGATCACCAAGGGATCTGGAAGAAAAGAATGGTGTATATGCCCATATGGTAAAACTGCAGACAGAAAGCCAGAATTGGAAACTTGCGTAAATGCTCATGTGCGGTAAAGTAACAAATGATAATTTGATAGACAGCAGCCACTATTTCCGAAACACAGACCAATACGAAAAGCTGATGTGGGAATTTTCCTATATCAGCTTTTGTCTTTCTAAGCATTTTTGGGAAAGTGATGTATTTGTATCTTTCCTATTGACAGCCAGCCTTTGAAGTGATATATTTATCTCGCAAAGCGACAAATACATCTCATCGGAGGACACCATTATGAAAAAAAGAACGAAACTCACAATTTGCCTGGGCGTGATATGCGCTCTGCTGGTAGCAATATCTTCATGGTACACGATAGCATTTAACAATTCAAGGTTTATTGTGCCTATGGATTTATCTGAATATGTTTTCAGAGTGCAAGACCTGCCTATGATTATTTCCGGCGTACTTCTTACCTTGTATATTGTGAATATTGTTGTGTTGTTTTTGGAATCTATTAAAACAAACAGGCGTAGGGAATTAACCTTGCAATCCACCAGAACAATAAATCCCAAACTGGGTTTTTTAGGTTTATTAGGATTTGCCGGATTTTTGGGATTTTGGACTTACAGCGTTGACAAGACAATTTTTCCTTTTGTGTTTTTCCTGTTTTTCGGCTTTTTCGGATTTTTCTATGAGGGAAAAATGTCAAATACTCTTATAGATGAACGATACAAAGAAAACAAAATGAAAGCGCAAAGTGTAGCGAACAAAACTTCTCTGTCCATTATTTTTCTTGCAATACTCATTTTGGGACAGGGAAAGCTCATGGATAACCTTGAATATACCTTAATTGCTCTTGTTATTGTTATAGCTCTCTCCATAGCACTTGAAATATTCCTTAGCGAATATCTGCTATATCATTATGATAACGATGAACAGTTTGATGAAAGCGAGGAATAAGCGTGCCGGATTTTGAATGTAGATTAAAAAAGTACAGGCTATTAAAGGATTTGACACAAGAGCAGTTAGCGGCACAGGTAGGCGTGCGGCGAGAAACAATTATGCGGCTGGAAAAGGCACAATACAATCCCTCACTTAAACTGGCGATTGATATTTCAAGAGTTGTTGAAGCACCGATTGAAGAAATATTCGTTTTCAAGTGATTTGTGCATGTACTTTGACAAATTTAACAATGCTCCTTCCTTTTTGTGTTACGGTTATGATTTTTAGTGAGATACTGACACCCGTAGCAAATGGGGGAAATGTCCAGTGGAATCATATCTGGCTGTTATGGGGAGTTGGAATTATATCTGCTTTATTAGTTTTTTTAGCGGCTAAAATGACTATCGTAAAACGTATATCGCATCTTATCAAGAATCCAATGCCACAAGGCTGCGGATTGCCGATCATTTGAGAAAACTTCCGATGATTTTTTTCAATACAAAAGATTTATCTGAACTTACAACAAATATGATGTCCGATTGTAGCAGTATGGAATCCTTACTTAGCAGTACGATTCCACCTCTGATTGCAAATGGGATTACCGTAACTCTTACTTGTATTTTGCTTGCATTTTTTGACTGGAGATTAGCTCTGTGTGTATTTTGTACTGTACCGCTTGCTTTTCTGATTATCTGGTTAAGCAGAAAACATCAGATCAAGTTGTTTGAGAAACAGGTAAAAGCAAAATTGAACGCTTCCGATCAGGTTCAGGAATATCTTGAAGGAATGAAAATTATTAAATCCTGCGGATTAAGCGGTGTGCATTTTAAATCTTTAGACAATGCTCTTTTGACAACTCCGGCTATGGAAGGAAAAGAAAAAGAAGTATCAAATTGTGATATAGAACTTTTACATGTCACATTTGCTTACAATCAGGAAAATGTAATTAAAGATATTTCCTGCAAAATTCCACAGGGCAGTGTAACAGCGCTTGTGGGACCTTCCGGAAGTGGAAAAAGTATATGGTAAAATATATATACGAGAAGTTTATAAATCGGTATTTGGAGAAGAAGTAAATGAGACAACGCAGGTATGGCATTAACAGTTGGATATGCCGGAACGTAAAAAGTTTTTGGAAGAGATGTTAATTGTTTTAGAGGTTGCATCAAGTGCTTTTGGATCAGAAAAGGAGAACTATAAATGCTACTAAATATAGAACAGATTTCTCAACCGTATTCAGGAGAGTACGAAGAAATAATATTTGATATTGAAAGTAATTGGAATTCATCCGATTGGTCTTGGATCAGATTTGAAGAAGATACTACAATTTGGTGTGGTGAATTCAGAGGTAAATATATTGGTGCTACATTCTCCGTACCGAAAGGGATAATAGTTGTAGTTACAACAGACTATATTTATGTAATAGACATTATGAGTAAAGAAATGATAGATAGTGAAAGAAACTTTGAATGTACGGATATTACGTGTACTCCTTTGGGTGATGTTTTGCTATCTAGCGGCTATGGTCTGGAAATACTTAAGGAAAGAACCATCTCAAGTTGTGAAGCAATCGTATTGCCAGTGAATGCAGATTCGTTACGATTTGTTAAGTATAGAGGAAATATCTTAGAAATGAATTGTGATGAATATTGTAATTGGTCGAATAATATAACACTATTTCTCAACTGTGAAACATTGTGTGTAATGGAGAGTTGACTTTTGAAATTTATAGTTTCTGTTTAATGAAAGCTGGTGCTGGAATATATTCAGAAAAATCCTTTAACGGGAAATATATGCTTGAAGTCGTTGCGGCAAAAAAACATTCCTCTACGGCAAAATATGGAAACAGTACCGGGATTTTCACTTCTTAAAAAAACAGGGATGAAAGATTGAATTCTGAATCGGGTGCGGATTTTTATCTTTTTTGGTGCAATGATTGACAGAAGATAAAATCATATGATATTATTCACAACGGTTAGTCGAGACTAATATATGTACGCACAAAGACGAAGAAGGAGAGACAAAATGAGAAAGAAAGTATTATCCATTATTTTAGGAATGGCAATGTTGTCGGGAGTCCTTGCGGGATGTGGCAGCAATGGCGGTGATACAGTACAAAATAACACAGCTGCAGAATCGGAAGCATCTGCAGAAACGGTTGATCCGGATACCGAAAATACAGAAACAGAATCGGAGGAAACTCAGTATCCAATTACAATTTCCCATGCATACGGTGAGACAGTGATTGAGAGCAAGCCAGAGCGTATTGTTACGTTGGGATGGGGCAATCAGGATACGGTTCTTGCACTTGGAGTGGTTCCTGTCGGTGTTTCCGCGGCAAACTACGGATATGTGACAGAACATGGATTACATGAATGGACAGACGAAGCCTTTGCATCCTTAGGTGAGAGCAACCCGAATGTATTCGATGACACAGATGGATTTGACTACGAGGCAATCAGCGATGCGGCGCCGGATGTTATCCTTGCGGCATATTCAGGTATGACGGAGGAGGAATATGAGACACTTTCCGCGATCGCACCGGTCGTTCCTTTTGAAGAGACTGCCTGGAAGACAAGCTGGAGAGAACAGACCATCCGCAATGCGGAGGGAATGGGAATGAAAGAAGAAGGGGAGGCGTTAGTTGCCGATACAGAAGCATTGATTGCAGAAAAAGTGAGTGAACACCCGGAATTTTCCGGTGTAAAAGCAGGTTTCTTCTGGATAGATGCCGGTGATTTCAGCACATTCTATGCATACCTTCCTGCAGATCCGAGAGCCTCTTATTTACAGGATCTTGGTTTTGAACTTCCTGACAGTATCAAGGAACTTGCGGGTGATGGATCGGATTTCTCTGTAACATTAAGCCGTGAAAACGTAGAAGCACTTTCGGATATTGATTTGATGGTTGTATATGGGGACGAAGCTTTATTAGAGGCATTGCAGAAGGACGAATTGATGTCAGAAATACCGGCAATCAAGAACGGTGCTGTTGTACTGCTCGATAGCACTTCACGCCTGGCAGCATCTACAACTCCAAGTATTTTATCGATTCCGGCAACGATTGATGAATATCTCGATGTTTTATCGGAAGCCTGCGGTAAGATCAATGAGTAAAAAGAGAAGTCTTATTGTATGCTGCATGATGGCAGTATTACTGCTTTTTTGCACATTCCTGTCTATTGCCTGCGGAGTAAAATCCGTGGGCATTCAGAGCGTCTTAGGGGCTTTTGTTCCAAATGGTGCGCCGGAACTTGAAGTTCATATCGTACTTGCAAGAGTGCCGAGAACTGTATTCGGTGTGCTTGCAGGGGCAGCGCTCGGCATGTCCGGTCTGCTCATGCAATCCATTACCAGAAATCCGATTGCTGATCCGAGTATTCTGGGTGTAAATACAGGAGCGTCCCTTTTTGTGGTGTGTGGAATTGCTTTTTTCCATATACAAAGTGGGAATCAGTATATCTGGCTTGCATTCGCCGGTGCAGCACTCACAGCAGTTCTTGTTTATGGACTCGCTTCTGTCGGAACCGGCGGTGCTACGCCGATTCGTCTGGCATTGGCTGGTGCAGCTGCCTCGACAGCATTACAGTCGCTGGTAAATACGGTAATGCTGCCCAATACGCAGGTGATGGATCAGTTCCGGTTCTGGCAGGTAGGAAGCATCAGTGGTGCATCCTGGGAAGATATCAAATTGATGAGTCCTTATCTTACAGTCGGATTTGTATTGGCATTTTTTCTGGTACCTTCTTTGAATACATTAGCGTTGGGTGATGATGTGGCAACAGGGCTTGGTGTGAACGTGACAGCGGTGCGGGGATTAGCGGCACTTTCCGGTGTCCTATTGTGTGCAGCAGTGACTGCGTTGGCGGGACCAATCAGTTTCATTGGCCTTATGGTTCCACACCTGATACGCGCACTTGTCGGTCCCGATCTGAAAAAGATAATGCCGCTATCTGCAGTCTGTGGAGCCTGTGTTTTACTGATTTCAGATGTCCTTGGAAGAATATGGGGAAGACCCGGTGAACTGGAGTCTGGAATTGTCACAGCATTGATCGGCGGTCCTGTTTTTATTTTTATCATACGAAAGGTCAGGGTAGGCTCTTTATAATGAAAAAAAATACGATTTGGTCGGGATATTACAAAAGAAAGAAAAGATACTGGTTTACCGCCTGCATCCTGCTTTCACTTGTCATTTTACTTGCCTGCATTATGATGGTTTATGGAAATACCATATATATGCCGGGCACAGTCCTGGAAGTATTAAAGGGAAATGAAACGAAGGGTGCAGCATTTACAATTAAGACCCTTCGTCTACCGCGCATGCTTGCAGCAATCTTTTGTGGAGCGGCTTTTGGTCTGGCAGGGAATACATTCCAGAAATTACTGGGAAATCCGCTTGCAAGTCCCGATATTATCGGTGTGACTTCCGGTGCAAGCGTTGCCGCTGTTTTTGGAATTCTCGTGTTAAAATGGAATGGAAATATTGTATCTATTCTGGCGGTTCTATCCGGATTATTTGTTTCCTCTGCAATCTATTATTTTGCCCAGGGAGACGGTTTCTCAAATGGGAAACTTATTCTGACAGGAATCGGCATGCAGGCATTCTTAAATGCTTTGATTTCCTGGATGCTGTTAAAGGCTTCGGAATATGATGTATCAAGTGCATTAAGATGGCTTAGCGGAAGTTTAAACGGAGTATCGATGGATCAGGTCCCACGGCTTATGGTTGTGGTGGTCTTTTCCACTGTGGCAATTTTTCTTCTAAACAGACATCTGGAAATCTTACAGCTGGGGGAAGCACATGCCAGGGTGCTTGGCATAAGGATCACAGCCACACGGCTCGGTCTCATTTTATGTGCGTTGCTGTTGATTGCGTTTGCAACGTCGGTAACAGGACCGATTGCCTCTGTCGCTTTTCTTGCAGGACCGATTGCGGCGAGAATCTCCGGAAGTGGAAAAAGTAATTTGATGACTTCCGCCCTTACCGGCTGTGTGCTTGTGATGGTCTCTGATTTGGTCGGACAGTACGCATTTCCATCCCGCTATCCTGTAGGCGTTGTTACAGGCATCCTCGGTGCACCGTATCTCATTTATCTGTTAATTCGGATGAACCGCATGGAAGGGTAAGATCATATCAGATATGGATCTTTTATATTTGTAAAAATAGGAGTAATAACAGCATGAACGATCATACACTAGCGGCAGAGTACATAAATGCCGGCTATAATCACAAAACCATCCTTTCGGATGTCAGTGTAACCATTCCCAAAAATAAAATCAGCGTCATTCTTGGCGCAAACGGCTGCGGAAAGTCAACATTGCTGAAAACCTTTGCAAGACTGCTGGCACCGCAGAGCGGGCAGATGATATTAGACGGAAAAAATGTTTCTGAAATTCCATCCAGACAAATGGCAAAAATGCTCGGCCTTTTGCCGCAGTCACCTGTTGTACCGGAGGGAATCCAGGTGATGGATCTTGTTTCCAGAGGCCGATTTCCGTATCGACAGTTTTTAAAAAGCATGACAAGGGAAGATTACGCTGCGGTGGAAGAGGCAATGGAAATTATGGGGATCACAGAACTTGCAGACCGGGCTGTAGAGGAGCTTTCCGGAGGTCAGCGCCAACGCGTCTGGATTGCTCTCGCATTAGCACAGCAAACAGATATTTTGCTTTTGGATGAGCCAACGACTTTTTTGGACATTGCTTATCAGATTGAAATTTTAGATATGCTTACGGACTTGAACCGGAAACACAAAACAACGATTGTAATGGTGCTGCATGATATCAACTTATCTGCAAGGTATGCAGATTATTTATTCGCCATGAAAAAGGGACGGTTGGTGGCGGAAGGCACACCGGATGAGATTATCACGCCGGAATTGATGGAAAAAGTCTATGGCTTAGCGTGTGATGTTATAACAGACCCTGTGTCCCAATCACCGATGGTTCTTCCAAAAGGAAGACATTATGCCTCCGCGGCAATCTGAGCGCGGAACTGGCCGGGCGTCAGCCCACACCAGTTTTTAAACATATTGGTAAAGGCTGCGGGACTCTGATAACCGACGTTTGCTGCAATCTCATGGATATTGCAGTCTGTGTCGCGGAGCAGTCTTGCAGCCTGATTCATACGCAGATTATTGGCATAATTCCAGATGGTCTGCTGATACAATTCCAGAAATCCGGCCTTTAATTTTTGCTCACTAATCTCAAATGTCTGGCTCAGTTCATAAATAGTAACAAAAGAGCCGGCATCTTTTTCTAGCTGATCATGAACTTTTCTGACTTTCTCAAAATCAGCCTGTGTCATCTTTATTTTCCGCTTGCCAACATAAATATAGTGCGTATCACTGGAAGCAGGAATCGTTGACAGACATTCCGTTTTGGGGTTTAAAAGATGCGCCAGAAATTCCAGGCAGAGTGCCTTTTGCAGTGCCAGAGTCATTGTCCTTTGATTCAGGAGAAATTCTATTTTCGACAGAATCCCGCGCAATTCCGGTGATAAATTATGATAGCGGATATTCGGTTGAATGAAATCCAATGCGTCTTTGGGATAGCCAAGAAAGGGAAGCAGATCATTCCTCAGGTATTTCATCCGTATAGAGACTTCGATTCCGCGGAAACGCTGCCCACATTTCCAGCAGTTGATACCACCGGCGGATTGTTCTACCGCAAGAAAAGCGGAAGGGTGCGACATCGGTGATAATCTGTGGTTTACAAGAGAATAAGTAATTCCCTCATAAATAATTCCAAAATGAAGAAATGCAGATTCGTAATCAAATTCTGCAAGCAGATCGGTCGGAATTGTATAATCCCCCGTTCCACATTGTATCTCATCAAGAGAACCATAAATGTGGATTGTGCCAACATCCGGATTCGTCCAGATTTGTTCATGAGGCTGTTCAAAAGTACAGTTTAATCCAATCTGTTTATAGAAATACAGACCATAGTCGTCGGGATTTGTTGTTTTATAAAAATTCATGTGCATATGATACCTTGTAATAATGTGATTTTACATGATTGCCATAAAAGTTAGTAAAGGCTAACCTATGTTATTCTAGCATAAATAAGCGGGAGTGTCAAAAAGTTTGACTTTTCTTATTTAGGGGAAAGGAACAGCCGGTGGGATGCATGGAAGCTCAATGCAGAATTTGCATATAGCATGATTTATGGTATAAAAAATGAAAAACATACAAAACAGTACCCCAAACGGGCGAATTGTGATACGATGAATCCGATATCAAAAAAGGGATTGATGTTTCAATCATGTGCCGCCAGCACAGATCATCAATAGTCCGCTTGTTTGAAGGAGAGTTTATATGAAGAAAAATACAGACAGTACTTCTTGTGCTGCTTTTACTATTTAACAACAGTGTAACCATTGAAATTACATCTATTTTTTGATATGATTACTGTCGAAGAGAGGTGTTTATAATGCAGATTTCAAGCAGATTTACAATGGCAATCCATATGTTTGCCTGTATAGATACATTTTCGGATCAGAAGATGACGAGTGACTTTATGGCAGTAAGCATTGGAACCAATCCGGTGATTGTCCGTAAAATATTGCAACAATTAAAGGCTGCTGGTCTTATTGAAGTTGCAAGAGGGACAGGCGGTGTGACAATTACCAGACCATTGGAGCAGATTACATTCCTTGATGTGTATAAAGCAGTGGAATGTGCACCAGATGAAGAACTGTTTCATTTTCATGAGAATCCCAATCAGAAATGTCCGGTAGGAAAGAATATTCACCATGTTCTTGATAAGAGACTGTTAGAAGTACAGAAGGCAATGGAGGAAAAACTTTCAGAAATGACACTTGCTGATGTGAAAAAAGATATTGCAGTGTATACAGAGGAAGAGTAACCTACAGAAGGCTTCGGATGAGTGATTATATCATCACAATTTCCGGAGCCTTTTCGTTTTTCATAATCAATGTAAAATCTTCAAAAGAAGTTGTAACAAAAAAAGTTACAAAAAGTTTGATGTAACCATTGACATTACATTAAACTGATGATATTGTATAGCTGCAAGATGTAATAATCATTGTTACAACATATCAAGGAGGTAATTTAAAATGCAGAAAGTAGTAGAATTTTTACAGAAAAACCCGGTTCAGTATTTAGCAACCGTCGGAAGAGATGGAAAGGCAAAATGCCGTCCATTCATGTTCTGTTTTGAGCAGGACGGAAAGCTTTGGTTCTGTACTAACAACACAAAGGATGTTTACAAGGATATGTTAGCAAATCCTGAAGTAGAAGTATCAGTATCTTCCCCTGAATACGCATGGATTCGCCTTCATGGCAAAGCAGTATTTGAGGACAACAAGAGTGTAAAGGAAGGATGCATGAACAATCCTATCGTTAAGGGACAGTACCAGACAGCAGATAATCCTATTTTTGAGGTATTCTATCTTGAAAATCCGCATGGTTTAATCGCAGATTTCTCTGGAAATCCACCTTATGAATTTTAAAGATAATTAACAGAAAAAATTACAGTCTTCGGGGCAAGGTGTAATTCCTGACCGGCAGTATAGTCTGCGAGCAAAAAGGAGATACGAAGGACGCAATCGAAGTGTTTTGGCTGTATGAGGCACAGGGCGAGTATTTTGATATCAGCAATCCATCAAATATTGTGAGGGATACTATAACAATAGGAAAAGCAGAAGCTGTTCAGACGGGGTATTTTGTTGGGAAAGACTGTATATGATGTAAGTTGTGTTACTCTGTACGTCCGCAAAAATGTATGGATATATCTTCAATTCCTGTTGTAATCAATCAGAATCATTGTCTGCATTGCGGAAGATGTTCAGAAATTTGTCCGAAGCAGTGTGTTGAGAAAAGAGGTTAAGCTATGATTTTTAAGAAAATCAGAAAAGGGCATGTTAACTGGAGAAACTTTTTATGTAGTACTCCGGCAAGGGATTATGTATTCCAAAAGGATGCATATGAAGACCAGATTGACAGGGCAGTAGAGAATATAAGAAATGCAGACTGTGTTATAATTGGGGCAGGAGCCGGGGCATCGACAGCTGCGGGAATCCAATATGGTGGTAAAAGGTTTACAGACAATTTTACAGAATTTATAAAAAAATACGGTGAGCACTACATGACAGATATGTATGCTACCGGTTTTTATCCATATCCGTCTGAGGAGGCAAAGTGGGGATACTGGTCAAAACATGCATTGATGAACCGCTTTGATCCTCCGGCATTGCCGCTTTATACCGAGCTTTATGATATTGTGAAAAGCAAGGAATATTTTGTACTGACTACTAATGTGGATCATCAGTTTTATAAAGCGGGATTCGATGAAAAAAGAATATTTGCAACACAGGGAGATTATGGGAAAATCCAGTGCCAGAAAGCCTGTCATTCAAAGACTTACGATGCGGAAGAATTATTTCGTAAAATGGATGAAGCAAGAAAAGACTGCCTGATTCCATCAGAGCTTGTACCAAAATGTCCGGTGTGTGGAGGCAACATGGCTATGAACCTCCGCTGTGATAATTATTTTGTGGAAGATGAAGCGTGGCATGCGGCAGCCGACAGATATGCGGATTTCCTGGAACAGAATAAGGATAAAAAGGTTGTTCTTCTGGAACTTGGAGTTGGATTTAATACGCCGATTATTATACGTTTCCCTTTTGAAAAGATGGTGAAGGAGAACTCGTCATACAGCTTAATACGTCTGAATATGGACGAAGCTGTTGTGCCGGAAAGCTTCGGGAAGCGTGCAATCGGTATTGGCGGTGATATGGCAAAGGCAATTACGGATATAAGGGGGAAAGTATTATGACACAGGATGAACGAAGAGAATATCTGATCCATTATCTTTTAAAAGAAGAAATGAAATTTGTCAGACAGAGTATTCCTACGGATAAGCGGGGGCAGGAAAATCTGCTCCGCTCACTTATGAATGTCAGACCGCCAAGACCAATCAGTAATGATTTTTTGATAATACAGAATGAGTATCTTACAGAAAGAAATATAGAGCGTGGAATCACAGATGTTGACACGCTTACACCTGTGGAATCCGATTCGCGAGTATATCTTTGGCAGGGTGATATTACGACATTGAAATGCGATGCGATCGTAAATGCTTGCAACTCACAGATGCTTGGATGTTTTTCGCCGATGCATGCCTGTATTGATAACTTTATTCATACTTATGCAGGAGTTGAGCTGCGTCTGAAAATGCATGAAATTATGGCAAAGCAGGGGCATGAAGAAGAGACCGGCAAAGCAAAGATAACATCGGGCTACAATCTTCCGGCAAAATATATTCTTCATACGGTAGGACCTATTATACAATGGAAAGTCACAAAAGAAGATGAAGCTTTGCTCGCAAGCTGTTACAGAGAGTGCCTAAAGCTTGCTGCTGATACAGGTGCAGAATCCATTGCATTCTGTTGTTTGTCTACAGGAGTATTCCGTTTTCCACAGCAACGGGCTGCCGAGATTGCAACGAACACTGTAAAGCAGTATCTTGACAAAGACAGCAGAATCAAAAAGGTAATCTTTAATGTGTTTAAGGATGAAGATTTGAAAATATACAGTGGATTGTTATAAACGTCTGTTGAAATATCCTATATACCCTAATAAGCAAAAGGTACAGAATAAATTTATGATTAAACCTTGCTTCTGCCCTTTTGCTAATTTTTAAATTCTAATGAATTTTTTTATCTAACATTTTCTATATGGAAACTATCGCTGATGAATCGCAAGAGATGTCAAAGCACATTCTGATCCAGGTGTAGTCTTTAAATTCTTTTCAGCTTCCCAGCAGTCAATGCGAAGCATATAGCCGGCACTGGTATAAACATCAATGCTGTTGCACTGTGGATTGTATTCTGCAAATATTGTTCTCATCGTA
>ERZ791912.813-NODE-813-length-17160-cov-57.928676_pt1 | contig 17160 bp, 9 predicted proteins | sample MGYA00510141_ERZ791912 | MGnify/ENA primary metagenome ERZ791912 (study PRJEB30046, sample SAMN00792082) | human gut metagenome | study: EMG produced TPA metagenomics assembly of the A metagenome-wide association study of gut microbiota in type 2... | reverse complement strand
TCAACATCGACAAGAACACAACTATCAGCAGCTTCAAGCAGCAGCTCCGCAACAACGAGATTTACTACATGCTCAACAAGGCATTGAGATAATTTAAGTGAAGAGTAAAGAACGAAGAGGGAAGAATTCCATTGCTTTTCTCTTTGTTCCTTACATTAAAGAAAGAATCAATAATGAGCGTAAAAACTATTATAGAATCAGGTAAGGCCATTCTCGGTATCGAGTTTGGCTCTACCCGAATCAAGGCTGTCTTGATCGACACCGACAACAACCCTATCGCACAGGGTAGCTTTGAGTGGGAAAACCAGCTGGTTGATGGCCTCTGGACTTACAGCATCGACACCATCTGGAAAGGTTTGCAGGATTGCTACGCTGACCTCCGCAAGAACGTGAAGGCTGAGTACGACTGCGAAATCAAGCAGTTGGCTGCCATCGGTATTTCTGCGATGATGCACGGCTACATGGCTTTCGGTAAGGATGAGAACATTCTCGTTCCTTTCCGCACATGGCGTAACACCAATACAGGCAAGGCTGCAGCTGAACTTTCAGAGCTCTTCCACTTCAACATCCCATTGCGTTGGAGTATCTCTCACGTATATCAGGCTATCCTGAATGGTGAGGACCACATCAACAAGATTGACTTCCTTACCACTCTCGCCGGTTATATCCACTGGCAGCTCACAGGCAAGAAGGTTTTGGGCGTAGGCGATGCATCAGGTATGCTCCCTATCGACTCTAACACCAACAACTACGATGCAGAGATGGTAGCTAAGTTCGATAAGCTCATCGAGCCTAAGAACCTGGGCTGGAAGATTCTCGACATTCTCCCTGAGGTACTGAACGCAGGCGAAGATGCTGGCGTATTGACCGAGGAAGGTGCAAAGAAGCTCGACCCATCTGGCACACTTCAGGCAGGCACTCCACTCTGTCCTCCAGAGGGTGATGCAGGTACAGGTATGGTAGCTACCAACGCTGTTCGTCAGCGCACAGGTAACGTCAGTGCAGGTACTTCTTCTTTCTCTATGATTGTATTGGAGAAAGCCTTGAGCCAACCTTACGAAGTCATTGATATGGTGACTACTCCAGACGGCAGTCCTGTAGCAATGGTTCACTGCAACAACTGTACTTCCGACCTCAATGCATGGGTAGGTTTGTTCAAGCAATATCAGGAGTTGCTCGGTGTTCCAGTAGATATGAACGAGGTATTCGGCAAGCTCTACAACCACGCTCTGGAAGGCGATGCTGATTGCGGAGGATTGATTGCTTACAACTATATCTCTGGTGAGCCTGTAACAGGTCTTGCAGAAGGTCGCCCTATGTTCGTACGTTCAGCCAACGACCACTTCAACCTTGCCAACTTCATGCGTGCCAACCTCTATGCTTCAGTAGCTGTATTGAAGATTGGTAACGATGTATTGTTCAAGGACGAGAAGGTACAGGTAGATCGCATCACAGGTCATGGCGGTTTGTTCAAGACCAAGGGTGTAGGTCAGCGCATCCTCGCTGCAGCCATTAACTCCCCTATCTCTGTCATGGAGACAGCAGGCGAAGGTGGTGCATGGGGTATTGCCCTGCTCGCAGGCTATCTCGTAAACAATGCAGAGAAGCTGAACCTGGCTGATTACCTCGACAAGAAGGTATTTGCCGGCAATACTGGTGTTGAAATCGCGCCTACTGCAGAAGACGTAGCTGGTTTCGACAAGTATATTGAGACCTACAAGGCAGGTCTTGCCATTGAAAAGGTAGCTGTTGAGAACAAAAACTAACAAAATATCAATACGTTTGTGGGGAATCAGTCTCCGCAAACGTATTCTTATCAAAGAACAACAAAAATTTAAACTTATAAGAATAATGAAGAAACTTTTCGCAACTACATTGCTTTCTGCAGCAGTTGCATTCACCGCACAGGCTCAGAATGTAACCGGAACAATTCATGCCAACCAAGGCAAGCAGAAAATTAATAAAGAGATTTACGGACAGTTTGCCGAGCATCTCGGTAGCTGCATCTATGGTGGACTCTGGGTAGGTCCTGATTCCAAGATTCCTAACACACAAGGTTACCGTAACGACGTGCTCCAAGCTCTCAAGGACTTGAAAGTGCCTGTATTAAGATGGCCTGGAGGATGTTTCGCAGACGAGTATCACTGGATGGACGGAATCGGCCCACGTGAAAATCGTCCTAAGATGCAGAACAATAACTGGGGTGGAACCATCGAAGACAATTCCTTCGGTACTCACGAGTTCCTGAATCTCTGCGAAATGTTGGGTTGCGAGCCTTACATCAGCGGAAACGTGGGTTCGGGAACCGTTGAGGAACTTGCCAAGTGGGTAGAATACATGACCAGCGACGGCGATACACCTATGGCTAAGCTCCGCCGACAGAACGGTCGCGACAAGGCTTGGAAGGTAAAGTACCTCGGTGTGGGTAATGAGAGCTGGGGCTGCGGTGGCAACATGCGCCCAGAATACTACTCTGATCTCTTCCGCCGTTACTCTGTTTATTGCCGCAACTATGATGGCAACAAACTCTACAAGATTGCTTCCGGAGCCAGCGACTATGATTACAACTGGACCAAGGTGCTGATGGACCGTGTTGGTCATCGTGCCAACGGAATCTCCTTACATTATTATACAGTAACCGGCTGGGAAGGCAGCAAGGGTTCGGCAACCAAGTTCGACAACGACGATTACTACTGGACCATGGGCAAGTGCCTCGGCATTGAGGATGTCATCAAGAAGCACGAAGCCATCATGGACAAGGCTGACCCAAAGAAGCAGATAGGTCTTCTCGTTGATGAATGGGGAACCTGGTGGGATGAAGAACCTGGAACCATCAAGGGCCACCTCTATCAGCAGAACTCCATGCGCGATGCTTTCGTGGCAGCCCTCTCGCTCAATGTCTTCCATCGCCATGCTGACCGCATCAAGATGGCAAACATCGCTCAGGTGGTCAACGTGCTCCAGTCTATGATTCTCACCGACACCAAGGGAACCGGTCACATGGTTCTGACTCCTACCTATCATGTTTTCAACATGTACAAGGACTTCCAGGAGGCTACCTATCTCCCAATGGACGTGAAGTGCGACTCTATGGACGTTCGTGGCGACAGCCATGCGAAGGACGGCAGAAAGATTCCTCTGGTTTCTACATCTGCTGCCAAGAAGGCAGACGGAACCATCGTGGTTTCTCTTGCAAATGTAAGTCTTGACAAGGCTCAGGAAGTTGAGTTCAAACTGGATGGCGCAGCTGCTCCAAAGGCTGTAAACGGACAGATTCTTTCTTGCAAGAAGGTGACCGATTATAATGATTTTGAGCACTCTGAGGTAGTGAAGCCTGCCGTGTTCAAGGATGCAAAAGTCAAGAAAAATACCCTCAAGGTTAAAATTCCTGCAAAATCTATCGTAGTTTTGAAAATAAAGTAGTATATTTGTAGGGTAAAATCTAAATTTCATCAGCTCTTTTCATATAAGGAGCTGATGAACAAACAGTTCGACATTCTGAAACAGAATTGTCAAAGGAATATTTCAGCAGAAAATAATCAATAATAACAAAATAAAGTAATTTGTGTTATGAACGACATTAAAGTAATGAATCATGCAGCAGATAATATCCGTATCTTGGCTGCTTCAATGGTAGAAAAGGCAAACTCTGGTCACCCAGGTGGTGCTATGGGTGGTTCTGATTTCATCAACGTACTCTTCGCTGAGTATCTGGTTTATGATCCAGCAGATCCAACATGGACTGGTCGTGACCGCTTCTTCCTCGACCCAGGTCACATGAGCCCAATGCTCTATGCTGGTTTGGCTTTGCGTGGTTTCTTCTCTATGGAAGACCTCAAGCAGTTCCGCCAGTGGGGTTCTGTAACTCCAGGTCACCCAGAGCTCGACCTTGAGCGTGGCATTGAGAACTCATCTGGTCCTCTCGGTCAGGGTCACGCCCTCGCAGCTGGTGCAGCTGTTGCAGAGAAGTTCCTCGAGGCTCGTCTGGGTTCAACCATGATGCAGCACAAGATCTACGCATACATTTCTGATGGTGCTGTAGAGGAGGAAATCTCTCAGGGTGTAGGTCGTATCGCCGGCAACCTCGGTCTGAACAACCTCATCATGTTCTACGATTCCAACGACATCCAGCTCTCTACAGAGTGCGGCGTTGTAATGAACGAGGATACAGAGATGAAGTACAAGGCTTGGGGCTGGAATGTCATCAAGATCAACGGTAACGACGTGGCTCAGATTCGTGAGGCTCTCGATGCTGCCCAGAAGGAGCAGGACCGCCCTACCCTCATCATCGGTAAGACTGTAATGGGTAAGGGTGCTCTCCGCGCAGACGGCACAAGCTACGAGGCTTGCATCAATACTCACGGTGCTCCTCTCGGTGGCGACGCATACGTAAATACAATCAAGAACCTCGGTGGTGATCCTGAGAATGCATTCGTTATCTTCGACGATGTAAAGGAGATCTACGCTAAGCGTGCTGAGGAGTTGAAGAAGATTGTTGCTGAGCGCAAGGCTGCAGAGGCTGAGTGGCGCAAGGCTAACCCAGAGAAGGCTGCCCAGATGGATGAGTGGTTCAGCGGCAAGGCTCCTAAGGTAGACTGGAGCAAGGTTGAGCAGAAGGCTGGTTCAGCTACACGTGCAGCATCTGCTGCTTGTCTCGGTGTTTTGGCAGAGCAGGTTCCTAACATGATCTGTGCATCTGCTGACCTTTCTAACTCAGATAAGACAGATGGTTTCTTGAAGAAGACCAAGAGCATCGTTCGTGGTGACTTCTCAGGTGCTTTCTTCCAGGCAGGTGTTGCTGAGTTGACAATGGCTGATATGTGTATCGGTATGATGCTCCACGGTGGTGTGGTTGCAGCAATGGGTACATTCTTCGTATTCTCTGACTATATGAAGCCAGCTGTCCGTATGGCAGCCTTGATGCAGGTTCCAGTGAAGTTCATCTGGACTCACGATGCATTCCGCGTTGGTGAGGACGGACCTACTCACGAGCCAGTTGAGCAGGAGGCACAGATCCGCTTGATGGAGAAGTTGAAGAACCATGCAGGCAAGGACAGCGTTCGCGTATTCCGTCCTGCTGATGCTGACGAGACTACCGTTTGCTGGAAGCTCGCTATGGAGAATGTTGAGACTCCTACAGCTTTGATCTTCTCTCGCCAGGGCATTGCCAAGTTGCCAGAGGGAACAGACTATGAGCAGGCAGCTAAGGGTGCTTACATCGTAGCAGGCAGCGATGAGAATCCTGACGTTATCCTGGTAGCTAGCGGTTCTGAGGTTTCTACATTGGAGGCTGGTTGCGAGGCTTTGCGTGCTGACGGCATCAAGGTTCGCGTGGTAAGTGCTCCATCTGAGGGCTTGTTCCGCAGTCAGAGCAAGGAATATCAGGAGAGCGTATTGCCAAAGAACGCTAAGATCTTCGGTATGACTGCTGGTCTTCCTGTAACTCTCGAGGGTCTCGTAGGCGCTAATGGTAAGGTTTGGGGTATGGAGAGCTTCGGTTTCTCTGCTCCTTACAAGGTGCTTGATGAGAAGCTCGGTTACACAGGCGAGAACGTTTACAAGCAGGTAAAGGCTTTCTTGGCTGAAGCATAAAGTTAAGTGAAGAGTGAAGAACGAAGAGTGAAGAATTCAATAGTTTTTATTTTCGGATAATCTTTTGAATCATCTTCAGCTATTCGCTCTTCACTCTCCTTTTCATATTTATCAGGAGGGTTGTGTTTCGTGTTTCATGTAAGATGAATACAGAATCTTATCCCTTTAATATTTTATTAACCTGGTGAAGCGATGAAGCAGGTATGCGAGAGAAAAAGGATTTGAATTCTTCACTCTTCACTCTTCGTTCTTCACTTAAAAAACTTAAGTATTATGGAAGTAAAGACAGTTGGTATTGCATGCGACCATGCAGGTTTTCCATTGAAGCAGTTCGTTTTGGAATATTTGGAAAAGAAGGGTTATCCTGTTAAGGATTACGGTACTTATAGCGATGCTAGTGTAGACTATCCAGACTTTGGTCACGCTCTTGCTGAAGGCATTGAGAGCGGTGAGGTTTATCCTGGTATTGGTATTTGTGGCAGTGGTGAAGGTATTGCCATGACATTGAACAAGCATCAAGGTGTGCGTGCCGGTTTGGCATGGTGCAAGGAGATTGCTCATCTTGTTCGTCAGCATAATGATGCCAATGTTTTGGTTCTTCCTGGCCGTTTCGTTGACAACAAGACCGCTGAGACTATTCTCGACGAGTTCTTCAGCACCACATTCGAAGGTGGTCGTCATGAGCGCCGCGTTAAGAAAATCCCTGTTCAGCACTAATCCCAGTCTGAACTGAAAGGATTTTTAAAAAAGGTTTTCAAAAAAATATCGCCCTGAAATGAAACTCAACTCATTTCAGGGCGATTTCTTTATCTCTTATTGAACTTTCGCATGTAAGCCCCACACGCCCTGGGTAATTACGGACACAAACTTGTCGCCCTGTAAGGGCAAAAGCTTTAAAATACTGGACAATGTACAAAGCTTTTGCCCTTACAGGGCGCCTTACTGATTGCCATTATACCCAGGGCGATGCCCTGGGCTAGGAGCTTTTGGGCCTTCAGCCCGTTCTTGAACCACATGCGAAAGTTCAGTCACTTAGTAATCTTGAAAAAATTATTCCGTTACAAGAGTGAACTCAGCTCCGGAAGCATAGTCCTGACCGCTCTGTTCATTCAATGCACGCAAGCGTACGTAGCGGGCCTTGACTGGCTTTCCGAACATTACATTCTGCAATTTGGCTGTCTTCTCGAAACTGCCCTTTGCAACAGGCTCACCCCAATTCTTGTTGTCGTTGCTTACATAGATTTCGTAATCCTTGATGCAACCATTCAGTGAACCGTCCTGACGGGCCAGGTAAGTGAAGCCTTTGATTACCTTCTGCTTACCAGCATCGAAGTCAACCCAGTGAGGATACTTCGCCAAGGTGATGGAATACATCGTGTGCCAGATGGTTGAAGGGTCACCGTCTACCAGATAAGAAGCATCGCCCTCATCAGGCTCCTGGCTCGAAGCAAAGGCAATCTGCAAACCGGTGTTCTGCTGGTTCTGCTTCATCTGCTGCATGATGTCCTTCACCATCTTTCTGCCCGTAGCTGAAACCTTCACGAGATTTGGAAGCTCTGACTTCACGGCTGGACGGATGATGAATCCGAAGGTGGTTGGAGTGCTGCGAACCTGGTCAGGAGTCAAAGGACCACCCTGTCCGCAACTTGCGCCACCCAGACCAGTAACCTTTGCATCCAGGTGCAGATGGGTTCCGCTGCTCTTTGGCAACTGATAAGGATGAGCAGCCAAGGTCAACTCCTGCTGACTCCAAGGGAGAGCCGAAGCCGACATGGTGCTGTCGGAGATGAACACCACGCCCTGCTGCTGGCTGTTGGTAACTGCGCACCAGCGAACCTCCTCGCGGTTGCCCTGTGCCTGAGGCTTAGGAAGCATAATGCCCTGCTCTGCCACCGGACTGTGGTACCAACCGATAAACTGGCTGGTCTTTCGGTCGTTATAGTTGTTCACCGGTCCACGGCCGTAGTAATCATACTGGTTCAGCTCGCTTGGCAATACCATAGAGTAACCGATGCGAGGCAGGATTACCTTAGAGCGGTTGGCTCCGATGGCGCTCTGCATTTCGATGGAACCGTCCTTGTAGATGGTGTAGATCTGACGGGAAGTGAACTTCAGGTCAGCATCTGTCAAGGTGCGCTTGTTCTTCTCGAAATTGTAGCAAGACTCTGGGTCGCGGTCACGGTTGCCATAGTTCACGTCGCAGCCTTCCTTGCCCTGGCTCTCCACGGTGAAGTCGAGCTTGTAGGTTCCATCCTTCTTGTTAGGAGTGCAGGTCCAGCTCTTCACCACGTGTTGCAGATCATACAAGCCGTTCTTGAACCATGCGTTGTGGTAACCGATTCCTGCATCATTGTCTGTAGGCGCACGGTAAGCATCCAACTTAGGACCATTGCCGTCCTTGATGATTTCCTGGTTGCCATATTTCAGACTGTAGATGGCGCCGGTGTTCAGGTCGAAAGCCACCTGGAAGTTCCCGCCCATAATGCTGGCACGTTTAGCAGCCTTATCAAGCTGATATTTCATCGCCTTTCCGGTCTTGGCAACAGCAGCGATAGAAGGAGCGGCAACATCAGCTCCCTTCACTCTCAGCTGCTCTTCCATCTGTACATAACCCTTCTTGGCCCAAGGCATGTCCTTGCCCAAAAGGAACTGAACAGTCACGAAGTACTCGCTGTTAGCATCCAGACTTGCATAGTCGTATGGCAAGGTGTAGATTCCCTTCTCGCGAGGACCCACGATATTCTTGGCGCCCTGCAATGGCTGGTTCTTCTTCACGCAGACTCCGTCCTTATAGAGCGACCATACTATCTGATAGTTCTTCAGAGGCTCGAAGTAGTTCTTGTTGAAGATTTCAATCTGTCCCTGCTTCATGTCGATTGCCTTGACGCCCACATTCTGGTAAACCTTCTTCACCTCGAAGTACTGAGCCTTTGGAGTGAGGTCAGGACGCATGATTCCGTTCATACAGAACATTCCGTCGTTTGGCTTGTTGTCCTTTCCGAAGTCGCCTCCGTAAGCCCAGTAGGTCTTGCCGGTAGCAGGGTCCTGCTTGTCCAGTGCCTGGTCCACCCAGTCCCAGATGGCGCCACCCATAAAGAAGTTGGTGCTCTCGATAGCGTCCCAGTAGTCGATGAGGTTTCCGCAGGCATTTCCCATGGAATGCGCATATTCTGAGATGTGGAACGGATACTTCAGCTTGTACTTGCCCTGAACGGCTCCCTGCACCCATGCGATGGATGGATACTGGTTGGAACCCATGTCCACGATATCGTTGTTGCGCTCATACTGAACCGGGCGACTGGTGTCGTAAGCCTTGATGGCATTGTAGCAGTCCACAAAGGTCTTGCCCGGACCAGCCTCGTTACCCAGACTCCAGATCACCACGGAAGGATGATTGACTGTAGCGTGAACCATCTCCATGTTTCTTGCGATGTGGGCGTTGCGGAACTCCGGCACATGAGAAAGACTCTGCTTGCCATAGTAATACTGATGGCTCTCGATGTTAGCCTCGTCCTCCAGGTAGATTCCGTACTTGTCGCAGAGATAATACCAGTAAGGAGCATCAGGATAGTGGCAGTTGCGCACGTGATTGATGTTGCCACGTTTCATCAGGAATATCTCATGCTCCATCTGTTCGCGGCTCACGGTGTGGCCTGCCTTAACATTGTTCTCATGACGGTTCACACCCTTCAGCTTGATAGGCTGACCGTTCAGATAATAGTATCTTCCCGCCAGTCCGAACTTGTCCTTTTCTGCCGGAGTTTCCTTGATTTCCACCTTTCTGAAACCAACGAAGGTAGAGAAAGTCTGCACGGTTCTACCCTTTCCGTCCTTCAGCTCGCCTACCAGTGTGTAGCGATGAGGCGCTTCTGCACTCCAGAGGTTCACCTTGTTGGCAGCATCCAGCGTAGCTTCAAGACTGATTTCTCCCTTGGCATTCAGCTTGCCTGCGAGCTTAGCCGATGCGGTTACACCGCTGAGCAGGGTGTTCTCATCAGAATAAAGGCGGTTGGCGTAGAGTGAATACTGGATAGTGTAGCCCTTGATAGCCTTCTTCGATAGATTCTGAAGCTGAGCTGTGATGTGGAGCTTGGCGTTGCTGTAGGTTTCGTCCAGGTCAGGAATTGCCTTGAAGTCTCTCACCTGCACCTGAGGCTTTGCCGTCAGCGCCACGGTACGGAAAATACCTGGCAGTCGGAACATGTCCTGGCTTTCGAGGAAGGAACCGTCAGAATGGCGGTAAACCTCTACTGCCACCGTATTCTCTTTACCCTCCTTATTTAAATAAGGTGTAATATTGAATTCAGCGAGATTTCGGGAGTTCTTCGAGAATCCTACGTATTTGCCGTTGATGTAGAGATAGAAGAAGGAATCCACTCCGTCGAAGTTGAGATAGATTTCCTGTCCCTTCCAGTCGGCAGGCACGGTGAAGGTTCTGCGATAGGACCCCACCTCGTTGCGGTTACGGTAGGTCATCCAGTCTTTTGGCGGTGTACGCATCACTCCACCCTTCCAGTCGTTCATCGGCTGCCAGGAGTGCTGGAAGATGACGCGCTGGTTGGAGTAAAGCGGATCTCCGTACTTGTTCTTTCCGTTTCTCTGCAGTCCAGCCATGTTCCAGTTCATCGGCACCTTGATGTCGTCCCATTTCGAAACGTCATAGTCTGTACGGAAAAAGTCCTTTGGCCGTTCATCAGGATTCGGCGCCCAATGGAATTTCCACATTCCGTCGAGTGATTTCCAATAGGAACTGTTTTCCGGCAATACCTTTCTCGCCTCGTCAATATTTCTAAACGAGAAGAACCAGGCATGTGGCTGCTGCTTGTTAACTGCCACGGAATCAGGACTTTGCCATTCCCATCCCGTAGGTGCTGTCTGTTGCTGGTAGAAATATCCACCCAGCACATCGCCTGCCCAGGCAGGAGAGCAGCACAGTATTCCAGCGAATAGTATTAAATGAGTTCTTTTCATTTGTTGATTTTTATATTAAGTTTTTCCAAGTTAGAAAGTTTCCCCCATCGCCTGTATATATCATGGCAATACGCCCTGAAAAGCCTCATGTTTAGCAATACGCCCAGGAAGCTTCATGTTTAGCAATACGCCCTGAAAGGGCAGAAGCCCCTAGCCCAGGGCAACGCCCTGGGTATACGGGCATTCAATAAAAACGCCCTGTAAGGGCAAAAGCTTTTTAAATCGTCTGGCCTTTGAAGCTTTTGTCCTTACAGGGCGACAGGCTTGCGACCATAATTAACCCAGGGCGCTGCCCTGGGCTAGGAGCTTCTGCCCTTTCAGGGCGTGTGGGGAAAAATGCGAAAGTTCTATAATCCTTACTTCTTGGCAACCATTGCCTTCTTGGCTGCAACTACCGCCTTCTTGTACTTGGCTGTTGCGCTCTTCACTGCCTTTGCATTGTTTGCCTTCTTGGCAGCAGCTACGGCGTCGTAGAGCTTCCACAGATTATACTTAGCTGTTGCTGCCTTCTGAGCCTTGGTGTAAGCAGCGGCAGCAGCCTCGGTAGCAGCCTCGTCCTCAGGAGAAGCATACTGGTGCTTGTAACCCTGCACCTTGTTCCAGAAACCACGGGTGAAATCTGGGAAGGCTACGGGTGCACAGTTGTTGTCCATTGAGATGGCTCCCAACTCTGCCAGTGAGCACCACTCAGCTAAGTCGTAAACGTCCATATCCAAAGGCAAACCGTTCTGCAGACAGTAAACCAATCGAGAATCCATGATGAAGTCCATTCCGCCGTGACCCATCTGACGGCCCAGCTCACCATACTTCTTCAGGATAGGATGATAATACTTCTTCACCAACGCTTCCTTCTGCTCCTTGTTCATGAAACCGTGAGCATTGAGGTTGTCCATCTGAGGAGCACCTGTACCCTTCAAAGCATCACCAGAAAGAGCAAACTCCTCGGTAGGATACTTGGTAGCATAACCCTTGGTTCCGGTCAACTTGAACAATCGGTTGTATGGCTGAGGAGTCATCACGTTGTGCTGAATCTCCACTACCTTACCCTTGGCTGTACGCATCAAGGTAGTAGTGTGGTCGCCATTGCGGAACTCCTTGCACTCCTTGCCGCTCTTCTTTGAAACCCAGTCCTTGCCTACGAATGATTCCGTATCCATTGCAACCAATGTTGTGAAGCGGTCGCCACGGTGAATGTTCAGACACTGAGCTACAGGACCCAAGCCGTGAGTAGGATAAACGTCACCACGGTTCTCCATGTTGTACTTCATGCGCCAGTGCAGATTGTCCTTGTCATTGTCATTAGGATCCTGCCAGTAAGCATTCCAGAAGTCCTCCAGACAGTGGATGTAAGCACCCTCAGCACGGATGATGTTTCCGAAAACACCGTCCTGCGCCATAGCCAGGGCGTTCATCTCATAATAGTCATAGCAGCAGTTCTCCAGAATGAAGCAATGCTGACGTGTCTTCTCGCTGAGGTCAATCAGGCTCCAGCACTGTTCCAGGTTCATTGCACTAGGCACCTCGATGGCAGTATGCTTGCCGTTCTCCATCGCCATCTTAGCCACTGGGAAATGGTGATTCCAGTCGGCAGCGATGTAAACCAGGTCGATGTCCTTACGCTTGCACAACTCCTCGTAGCCCTTGGCTCCGCTGTAGATGTCAGCAGGCTTCAATCCCTGCTTGCGGAGATACTCCTGAGATTTCTCAGCTCTAGCCTCCTCATAATCACAAAGTGCAACGATTTCTACACCTGGAATGTGGCAGAAACGCATCACCGCCCATGGACCACGCATTCCCAGACCCACAAAGCCCACACGTACTGTCTGCAACTTGGGTGCCTTCAAGCCTAATACGTTCTCCTGTCCGGCAGGACGCTCAGGTGTGTCAACTACGATTGTACCCTTGTCCCAATGCCATTTAGTACTTGGTGACAAAGACTGTGCGCCTGCTGTCAGAGAGAATGCAGCCAAAGACGCAATCAAAAAACTCTTAATTTTCATCCCTATTTTCTGCGACACAGTTAGTTAGAAAACTTATTTATTAGGTTTCGGAGCATCTGAGAAAGCCCCTGTTTTATCATTTCTGATGTTTCATCCGCCCTTGTGTCGCATTATAAGACGAGACGAAAATCAGAATGACTCTACAAAAGTACAAATATTTTTTGAAACCGCAATCTTTTTTATAGATTTTTATTATAAAATCGGTTCTAATGCATTTACTCAAGTTTCGCAAGTAAGCCCCACACGCCCTGAAAGGGCAGAAGCTCCTAGCCCAGGGCATCGCCCTGGGTGTTTATGGACGCAAACCTGTCGCCCTGTAAGGGCAAAAGCCTTCAAATACCTGGCAATATACAAGGCTTTTGCCCTTACAGGGCGCCTTGCTGATTGCTATTATACCCAGGGCGCTGCCCTGGGCTAGGAGTTTCTGGGCCTTCAGCCCGTACTTAAACCTCATGCAAAACTTCAATACATTTATATAAATGTACCCGTTTTATAGTAAGAAAAGACAAAAAAAGGGGAAGGGCTGCGTTTATGAATGAGCCTTTCCCCCTACAACTATATTTAATTCTCGTGTAACATTCTTTGTTTATTTTCCGGTAAACTGTCCCATGAAGAGGATGGCGCCGGTCTGTCTGTCAGTAATCGTATAGACGAACGGACGGTCAGCATGGAAAACCACATGGCGCTCTTCTCTTGGCGCCAGGGCTGTAAGCATGATGGCTCCGGTAACGGCAGCAGCCTCGGTTCCCTTTTCGCTCACCTCTATCTTTGCCTTCTGCAGCATCTGACTCACGAAGAAATCGCCCTTGGCGAAACGGCTGAAATCTGCCTTCGACGGGGTGAAGATAGATGGCGCACCCAGCTGACTGATGATGTCGTTGAGCGGCAATTCCATTTCTGTGGTAAACTTAGGTAATTTCAAGTCTACCTCGCACTCCTCCACATTTTCCATCATTGTCATGAATTTTCCTGCATCCATTCCCTTCATCATGTCGTCGATGCTCTTGCCTTCGTTAGGCAGCATGACGGTCATGCAGTAGGTTCCGTTGCCGTAGAGCAGCTGTACCGCCTTGAAGGTTTCATTCTCATAACAGTCGAATTTCTCGTTCTGATGCATCATCTCCACCTTCTGTATATCGCGCGTATAACCACGGAAATTCTCCAGCTTCGTGTCATTCTTGTCAAACTCCTTCATCCAGGTTCCCTTGAAGTAAATGGCGTTCAGCAGATAGGAAACAGCACTAGGCTCCATGCGGTCGATAAACTTCGGAATCATTCCCTTTGTCTGCTTCTCACACCAGGAGTTGATGCGGTCAGCCGACTTCGGTGAATTGAAGTCGAGGCTCTCGATTCCAGCCTGATAATTGTCAGAAACAGCCTTCACGAAATCTTTATCCAACTGATATTTCTTGTTGACAGCCACGTAGTTGGCGATGTTAACAGCGGTCTGCTTGTCCAACTTACCGGCACTCATGATCAGCGACTTATAAAGCTCGTTCAGTTCCTTCACGCTCACCCCGTCGCAGCCAATCGCCTTCATGATTTCCTGCTGGGTTTCACCGTCAGCACCGTTTGCCAACATACCCATGAGATAGGAAACGCTCATAGGCGAAACCACCTTCGAATCCATTCCCGAAACCTTCAGAAAAAGGTTGAAGGCAAACTTGTTGTTCTTCTGCAGGATGTCGAGCTGAGCATCCGATAGAGTCAGATATTGTTCGTCCATATCCATATCTTTGTCAGGGCGAGCCACCTGGTTCTCGTCCTTGATTTCCTTATTCACGTTTTTGCTTGTAGAGCAAGAGTTGATAGCCATAGCTGCCAGCATCATCAGCACGGCAGACTTCATCATGTTATTCTTTTTCATAATCTCTTCTTTTTAATTTCGTCTGCTAGTAAAATGCAGCAGTCCGCAAATCCTTGCATCACTCTTCTTTATTTTAACTCTTCTTAATATTTCTCGAAAATAATTGTTTAAAAACCGTAAAAACCTTTGGACAATCCAGAAAATAATACTATCTTTGCAATTTACATAATGGAAGAATTAGTTACTAACAATCAAAACAATTGGAATTATGAGCAAATATTTTGCAGAATCAGAATTGATCATCAATGAAGATGGAAGTTGCTTCCACCTCCATTTACGCCCGGAACAGGTGGCGGATAAAGTAATTCTCGTAGGCGACCCAGGTCGCGTAGCTCTCGTAGCATCCCATTTCGAGGAGAAGGAATGCGAGGTGGCAAGCCGCGAATTCCACGCCATCACCGGTACATATAAAGGCAAGAGAATCACCGTGCAGAGCACCGGAATCGGATGCGACAATATCGATATCGTGGTCAACGAGCTGGATGCACTGAAAAACATCGACTTCGCTACCCGCACCGAAAAACCGGAGCACACCACCCTCACCCTCGTGCGCATCGGAACCTGTGGAGGCTTGCAGCTCAACTGTCCTGCCGGAACCTTCGTGGCTTCACAGAAGAGCATCGGTTTTGACGGACTCATCAATTTCTATGCCCGCCGCAATGAAATCTGCGACCTCGAGACCGAAGCAGAGTTCAAGCGCCAGGTGAAGTGGAACGACCAGATAGGAAATCCATACTGCGTAGACAACGACCCGGAGCTGCTCAATCAGATTGCCGGCGACGACATGGTTCGCGGAATCACCATCGCCTGCGGCGGTTTCTACGGTCCTCAGGGCAGAGAACTCCGTGCCCCACTCGCCGACCCTGAGCTTAACCAGAAGATTGAGGAATTCGAATATAACGGCTTGCGCGTCAACAACTTTGAGATGGAGAGTTCAGCCCTTGCCGGTCTTTCTCTTCTCCTCGGCCACAAGGCATTAACCTGCTGCATGGTCATCGCCAACCGTCGAGCCCTCAGTGCCAACACAGGCTATAAGAGCACCATCGACAACCTCATCAAGGTTGTGCTCGATAGAATCTAGGTCCATTGCAGCAATACGCCCTGAACCAACGGTCACCGGCCGAAGGGAAAGGGCAAAAGCTCATTGCAGCAATACGCCCTGAAAGGGCAGAAGCTCCTAGCCCAGGGCACGCCCTGGGTTAAAACAGCAAACAACCCTGTCGCCCTGTAAGGGCAAAAGCTTTAAAATACAAATCAGAAATGAAGAATCAAGAAGAATGTATCTGCGCCCTGGCAACACCCGCTGGCGGCGCCATCGGAATCATCCGACTCAGTGGCAACAACGCCATTACCATCACCGACCAGGTTTTCACCGCCGCCAACGGCAAATCCCTGGAAGAAGCCAAGCCCTACACTCTGCATTATGGCGAAATCAAGGATAAGGATGGCAACACCATCGATGATGTACTGGTGAGCGTGTTCCGTGCACCCCACAGTTATACAGGTGAGAATTCCACCGAAATTTCCTGTCACGGCAGCCGGTACATTCTTCAGCAGGTTCTCCATCGCTTTACGGAGGTAGGATGTCGCCAGGCAGAACCCGGCGAATACACCCGTCGTGCCTATCTCAACGGCAAGATGGACCTCTCGCAGGCAGAGGCAGTAGCCGATCTCATCGCCTCTACCAACAAGGCAACCCACAAGATGGCGCTTAGCCAACTGAAGGGTCACTTCAGTAACGAACTCTCCCTGCTGCGCGAAAAATTATTAAAGATGACTTCGCTCCTGGAGTTGGAGCTGGACTTCAGCGACCACGAGGAACTGGAGTTTGCCGACCGCAGCGATCTCCAGGCACTAGCCGAAGAAATCAATCATAAGATTACCACCCTCGCCCACTCCTTCGAGACCGGCAACGCCCTGAAGCAGGGAGTAGCCGTAGCCATCGTAGGCAAGACGAATGTGGGCAAGAGCACCCTGCTCAACCGTCTGCTCCACGAGGAGAAGGCAATCGTGAGCGACATTCACGGAACCACCCGAGATGTAATCGAAGACACCACCCTCATCGACGGAATCACCTTCCGCTTTATTGACACAGCCGGAATCCGCAAGACGGATGATGTGGTAGAAAACATCGGAATAGAGCGCACCTTCCAGAAGATGGAAGAGGCGAAGATAGTAATCTGGCTATTAGATGGGCAGCCGTCAGCCTCAGAAATCGAGGAGATGAAGCTGAAGAACCAAGGCAAGAAGCTGCTGGTAGTATTTAATAAGATGGATAAACTTGAGAATGATAAACTTGCGTTCGATAAATTCACCCATTCCTGTGGCTCAGATTCCAGTGAATCAGAAGCCCCACTCTTCATCAGTGCCCGCACAGGCGAGAACGTTTCATCCCTGGAGCAGGCATTAGTAAAAGCCGCTGATATTCCTGAGATTACCGAGAACGACGTCATCATAACGAGTGCCCGCCATTACGAGGTCCTACTCCGTGCCCATGATTCCCTCTCCCGAGTATTGGAGTCGATGGAAATGGGCATGAGCGGCGACATCATCGCCGAAGACCTGAAAATGGTATTGGAAGAATTGGGCGAAATCACTGGCGGACAGATAAGTAGCCAGGAGACATTGAACAATATCTTCAAGCACTTTTGCATCGGGAAGTAAGTCGTGATAAGCAACGATTAATATCGACAACAAATGATAGTTAAGGTGCTCAAAATGAGCACCTTT
>ERZ791912.806-NODE-806-length-17247-cov-2.587657_pt1 | contig 17247 bp, 10 predicted proteins | sample MGYA00510141_ERZ791912 | MGnify/ENA primary metagenome ERZ791912 (study PRJEB30046, sample SAMN00792082) | human gut metagenome | study: EMG produced TPA metagenomics assembly of the A metagenome-wide association study of gut microbiota in type 2... | reverse complement strand
CGGAAGAACTTCGCACCATCGACCGGTGGCTGCGCCTGGGTGTCCCCTTGAAGCAGGTGCTTCAGGAATCAGCACACCGCGTGCCGCTGCCCGAATACCGGTTCTTTGCCGTCATCGTGATCATCAGTCAGGAGTCGGGCGGCCGTCTGGCCGACACGCTCGAGCGCTTGGCGGCCACGCTTCGCGAACGCGCGGAGCTTGCGCTCAAGGTGCAGGCCAAAACATCCGAGGCTCGTGCGTCCATCAAGATCGTCGCCTGCCTCGTGCCCGGCGTGCTCATTTATCAGTACATCCAGGCGCCGCAGGACTTTCAGTTCCTCGTTACCGATCCGACCGGCCTCAAAGTGCTCGGCTACGCTGCCGCGAGCGTTGCTGCCGGGCTTTTTGTGACCTGGCTGATGGTTCGCCGCATTCAGTGAGGCTCGAGTCATGACTACATGGATTATCTTTTTTGCGCTCGCGCTCCTCTCTATCGTCGTCTTTGTGTTTGCACTGCGCTCCCAGCAGGATGCTGAGGCGCTTGAAGATCGTCTGGCGGGCACCATTGATGAAGAAGCGGCTTCGCATCCGCATCAGGCGGGCATCGAGCCGCTGCCGGAATGGATTCAGCCGGCTGCTCGCTTTGGGCTGAAGCTCGCCGGGAATGACAAGAGCCGTGAGACAACGGCGCTCCTCCTCGCCCAAGCCGGTTTTGCGCGCCCGGGTTCGCTCGGCGTCTTTTTGCTCCTCAAAACGATGCTCGGACTCGGCATTGCGGCTGCGCTCTTTTTCGGCACTCAGGAGCGAAGCATCGGCACCATCGCGCTCATGGGGGCGGGCTACTTTGCGGGCGGTATTCTGCCTGAATGGATTTTGAAGTCGATGGCCGCACGGCGCTATACAGCGCTTGAGCGCAGCATGCCCGACGCCCTTGACCTCATGGTGATCTGCGCCGAGGCCGGCCTTCCCTTTACGCGCATTGTGAAGGTGGTGTCGAGAGAACTGGAACTTTCCGCCCCGGTTCTCGCTCATGAACTCGCACTCACCAATGCCGAACTTGAAATCATGCCCGAGCGTTCAGCGGCGCTGCGCAATCTCGCCGAGCGTACGCGCGTGCCGTCTATTGAAGGCATGGTTTCAACGCTTATTCAAGCCGAACAGTTCGGTACGCCTCTGGCGCAGGCGCTCCACAACATTGCCGCCGAATCTCGGTCGACCTTGATTTTGACGCTCGAAGAACGTGCCGGGAAGCTCCCCGCCCGTCTCTCTTTGCCGCTGATGACATTGATTCTGCCGCCCGTCGTAGCGATCGTGGCCGCACCCGCACTGATGCGCGTCATCCGCAGTCTCCTCACCTGATTTTTTTCGATCATGACTACTTCTGTTCACAGTTCCTGCCGACGCCCGCATCCGGCCATGAAGGCCGCTATGCTCTTTGCCTTTTCGGCAGCTGCGCTGATGCTTTCGGGGTGTGCGTCCCTCGCCGGCGCGGGGTCGGACAGCCCGATGCCTGAACGCACCATCAAGGAGCGCACGCCTTCAGAAGTCGTAACAGCGCCCAAGAAGGATCGTGAGTCGGCGCTCCGCCTTGCGCGCATGCTGGTGGCTCAGGGACGCTACGAAGGGGCGCTCGGCGTTTATGCTGAACTCGACCGCCGAGGCGGCATGGATGCTAAGACCCTTTTGGAATATGCAGGGATCGCGTCGCTCATTGAACCGCCGCGAGCTACCTTGACTTTGTTTACCAGAACCAAAGCCCTTGCAGAAGCAGAAAAAGTGAAATTTGCTCCGGCTGAAGAAGCGGGGCTCCTCACTGGTTTAGGCCGTGCTTATATGGCTTCAGCCCGCATGAGCGATGCGCGAAGCGCACTCGCGCGGGCCGTTGAGCTCGACGACAAGAACGTTTCTGCGCTCAATGCTTACGGCATTGTTCTCGATGCTGCGGGTGAGCACGAGGAAGCTGTCAAGTACTTTGACAAGGCGCTTGCCCAGTCGCCGACGAATGTGCAGGTGCTTAACAACTTGGCGCTCGCCAAGCTCGGCATGAACGATGCCAAGGGGGCCTTGAAGGTGCTTGGCGACGCAGAGAACTTCAGCTCGTCGGACGCTTCCGGCGTTCTGACGCCCAAAATGAATCTCGCCTTTGTGCAGTTCATGACGGGGTCGGCTGATCGTTCGCGTGAGACGCTTCAGAGTTTTATGACGAATGAACAGGCCGAGGATGCTCTCAAAAAGTTTGCGGCCATGAAAAGCCGCATTGATGCCGGCGAATCTACGCTCGCCGATGAGTGCCTGCGGGCGGCGGAGAAGATGATCGAAATTCGCCCGAAATCTGCGGATGATTCGGACTACGGCTATGAAGTGCCGCTTGTCGTTGAGCCCGTGAAGACGATCGAAACAAAGGGCGCTGCCGGTCTTTCTTCCCATGCCCAGACGTTCCCGAAGGGCAGCCCCGAAGCAGCAGCTGCGCTTGAGGCGCTGAAAAAGGGCAGCGCTGGTCAAAACGGGAGCAAGCCCTAAATGACTGTCGGGATCTTCCGTTCGCGAATCTTTACCGCCGGCCGTGCTTTCCTGCGCGACGGTCGCGGCGTCTCCGCGGTTGAGACGGCTTTTGCTTTTCCGGTGATTCTGGCGGCGTTCTTCATCATTGTGGAATTTGCCAATATGGCGCTCACGATTCAGGTTGGTGAAAGCGCAGTCTCGAGCGCGCTTCTGCGCTTTCGCGATGCCGGTGAGCTGGGAGCGTCCGCTGAAAATGACATTCGTCAGGGTATTGCAGCCTATTCATTTGGCTACCTCAAGCCCTCGAATGTCTCCCGCGTAACCGTTGAGGCCTATGAGTCGCTGGACGCGCTCGGCAACCCGGGCGGAACGAACGGCGCGGGCGAGGACGATGAGGAAGGCACCGCAGAAGCGGACAGCAGCTATCCCGCCTGGAAGGTGGTCGTCGTGATCACCAAGGACTTCATTACGCCGCTTCCGCGCCTCATTCTGACGAACCGCAAAGATTTCACTTATCGCTACGAACGCGTCATCGCCTACTACCCCCGCATTGAAGAAAGTGAAGGGGCGTGAAATGATTAAAAGTTCCTTTTTCAAGAAGATTGCGGCGGCCGCTTCCGGGCTGCATCGAGAATCCGGGTCGATTGCCGTGGAAACAGCGCTCGGCATCACATTTTTGGTGAGCACTGCCGTGATTCTTTCGGATATGCACCAGATCGGCATTGAGCGGGAACGCCTTGAAGCGGGCGCGGGCAGCATTGCTGTAAATGCTGCGCAGCAGCCTAAGCTCACGCAGTACGGGCTCAATGCGCTCGTTGACGCATCGCTCGAGACCGAAACCCGTGACACCGAAGTCATCATCATGAATGTGCTGCAGTCCGGCGCCGTGCAGTGGATGATTCGCCGCGGCGACGGGGCGATGCTCTGCGAACTCAATGTCGAGGGGAAGTACTTCACGGGCGAACTGCCGGTGGATCCGCCGGAAAATTCCGGCGAAGGCAATGACGAGAGCGATGTGGACGGCAGCACGATGTCGATGATTGTGGTGGATGTCTGCCGCCGTACGGCAGGCTTTGAATTGGGCAAGCACCTGCGTCTTCCCCGAGTGATTCAGGTGGAGAACATCTACCGCTCCAACAACCGCGAAATCAAGCTCGACGAAGCGCTTGAAGAAGAAAATCTGATGCCGTCGGACGATGATGGCGAAGGGAGCAACGCATGATTTCTCTTCTTTGCAAACGTGCCCAGTCGCTTTTGGCCCGTGTTCTCCGTGAAGAATCCGGTTCGGCTGCGGTCAATGTGGTCTTTTTCCTGATCGGCGGCATTGCGCTCACGGCCTTTGTGGTGGACGCAACGCGCGTGAGTGCCGACGGGGCTCGCCTCAAGCAGGCGACTGATGCGGCTGCACAGGCTGTGGCGATGGAGGCGGCGAAGGACTCCGAGACGGATGTGCTGGGGATGGCTCAGCGCTATGTTGCCGTCAATCTGGGTTTGGATAAAGAGCAGCTCTCGCGTGACTTGAGCGTTGCGGTAGAGCCGGTGACCTGGAACGACTATGAAGGGTATCGAGTCTCGGCAAGCTTTCGGGCGCTGCCGTCACTTTTAGGCGGTCCGGGGAAGACCGTTGAGGTGGCAAGTGCTGCGGTGGCGATTTACAACCCGCTTGAAATTGCTTTGGTTGTCCCCTCCACGATCAATGAGACGCAGCGAGACATGCAGGCGATCCGCGACATCGGCGAGGCCTTTTATGACGAAGTCATTGACGGACGGGCTGACCGCTGGATGGCCTTAGTGCCTTATTCAGACGGCGTCAATGTTTGGGACGATGCCAAGGGTGTTTCGCGTATTCGCAGCTGGGCGCTGCCGGATCGAATTGAGCCGCAGTGGTTCCGCTATATCAAACAGGGGGCGGGTGTCTCTAATTTGGCCTCTCCCGATATGCCCGATGTCCGCAAGAAGATTCTTCATGTTCGTCGGGGAATGCGCGGCGGGGAACTCTTCGATTGGACTGAACCGCCGGGAGGATCTTTTGAAATCAGCGCTGAAACCTGTTACGGCGGCAACTGCATTATGTCGAACTATCCCGGCGGGTGGCCCTACATCACGTGGCGGGGACCGGTGATTCCTTCTGCGGGCAACGGATTAACGGGCCCGACAGATCAGCGCTGGATTGCGGCTGACGGGACAGTGCCGCTCACAGCACTCCTGCCGCTCACGGATGAGCGTGAAAAATTTACGGCACGTCTGCAAAAAATGATTGGCGATCATGAAGAAATTAATCACGCCATCAACATGAATATTGCAATGGGATGGGGAGCAATGGCGCTTTCGCCGGGGTTCCGCGGTATTGACGGCTGGGGAGATCTCGACCACCCGCGTGACTTCAGCGAAGACGGCAAGTCCACCGTCAAGGCGATCGTCATGCTGGCCAATTTGAATGGTCCGCTGATTGACATCGACATGGATGCCAACAACTTTTATCTCGATCTTGAGAGCTTGGGCGGCTATGCCGATACCGGAGACCGAGATTTTGTCCGGCAGCGAATTGAAGATTTGTGCGGCAGCTTCAAGTCGCATCAGGACTTCTATTTCTACATGCTCATCGTTCCGCCCTCAACAAATGAATCCGGGCTTCGCCGCTACAACGAGCTTAAGCCCACGCTCCTGGCCTGCGGACGCAATTCCGGCGATGTGTCTGAAGTTCAGACAACGAGCTTCGCAGAAGGCAAAGAGACGGTGATCGACGGATTGAAGCGTATTGCATCGGATCTTGAAAGTAAGAGCAGCTTTGCGCGGCTCATTGAATAAGTTTGAAACCCAACCCAAAAGGGAAGAAGCACAAAATGACTACAGCGAATCTCTCCTACGGAAGCCTTGAGCTTGCGCTTGAGCCGCGAATGATGTTTGACGCGGCGGCTGCGGCTACGGCGGCAGAAGTGGCGGCGGATGCTCAGGCGGATGCCAATCCGCCAGTTTCAGCGGATCCTTCCGCTGGCGACATCACCGTGGATCAAAACGGCAAGCCGGGTGCGCAGGTCGATCTCTTCGGCAATGTCCAGGCTGAGCCGCTTGCTGACGGCAAGAATTACGACTCGCTGACGCTTCAGGTTTCTGAAAGCGGCAAAGGACTGGCCCTTATTGTTGATGGAAAGGAAGTTCTCCTCACGCAGGGCAACAAGGTTCAGATCGGTGACCCAGACGCGGACCGCTACGCAACGGTGACGGTCGGTGCGGACGGCACGGCAACGGTGGTCATCAAAATCGGTTCTACTCAGAATGCTGACCAGCTCAAAACACTCATTGATGGGCTTGCACTGAAGGTTGCAGACGGTACTGCGCAACCTTCAGCGGATGTGACCGTCAAGATCGATGCGCTTTCTTATATGAATGATGGAGGCACGGCTGATCTGGATATAGATCGAACCGTGAAAATCGAGAGCAGCTATAACTTTGCGCCGGAAGTGAATGTTGGCGGAACAGAACTGTCCGGTCTTACAAATGCACCCGGCATCGAGAATGCCACAAAGATCTTTCTGTCAGACAACGGGAATTTTGCCTTTGTAGGCGACAAAGACGGCGATATTGCTGTCTTTAAAGTGACTGACGGGAAGCTTTCTTATCTGCAGACTTTTGATCATTCAAGTGTTGATGGGCTTGGAAGCATTACGGATATTGCATCTAGCGCTGATGGCCGTGTCCTTTATGCTGTGAGCGGGAATAATGTATTTCGTTTCCAAGTGGCAGATAATGGTGATTTAACCACTGAAGGTCAAAAGGAAATATCAGGAACTGGCACATCAATTGCTGTAAGTTCTGATGGTACTACCTGTTATATCGGCTATTTTGCTGATTATGGTTGGGGGAGTTCATACGGCGGTACAAAAATATCTTATGAGAACGGTCAATGGAACGATTCGGATATTGGCGAAAATGCTTCAATGGATTTTGTCAGCTGCGGAGACTATGTCATTAAATTCCGCAATCATGAGTTTGCCTATGGCCCAGAACTTAAAGTATATGGTGCTGACGGTGAAGAGTTATTCTCTCAAGATCTTGATGGAATAGAAGAGGGTGATGGTGTTCTTAATATTACGGCATCAGATAACGGGCTAATAGCTGTTCAATTTGGCGGTAAGATTCAAATTTATCAGGCTAATTTTGCTGAAAAAACTTTTTCTAAAATAGCGGAAACTGATAGTTCTAACGTTGTGGATATTGCGCTCTCTCCAGCTGGAGATCGTCTTTATGTCCTTTCAAGCAATGACTCTGGGACGCTTTCAGAATTTCGCGTGACGCAAGAAGGTCTTACCCCGATTAAAACAACACCTGCAGTAGGTGGTGATGCAGCCGGACTCGTTGTGTTTGACTCAGGAAAGGTTGGGATTGCCGCGGGCGGACAGGTGCTTTCTTATGAAGAGGCGGAAGTTCATAACGCTACCTTAGGGGAGTCGGTTAATGTCGGCGGGTCGCTTTCCATTACCGATGCCGATCGCGATGCTGCCAATTCCGGCAGCGGCAACTACGGTAACGTTTCTGTCACCTTCGAAACGAATGATGAAGCCAAACCTTCAACAGCGTTTGAATGGACGGGAGCAGACGGTTATACGCTCGAAAATGGCGTCATCAAGAACGGAGACCGTACGATTGCGGCGGTTGAGACAGCTGATGGGAAAATCGTTCTGACATTTAAGGATGGCGCAACAACAGCCGATGTAGCCGCAGTTGTCAAGCAGGTTTCCTTTACAGTCCAGTCTGCAGCTGCAGACGGCAGCGTTTCCGTCAAGACGACCGTAACGGATAACGACAAATCCGTTGAGAAAACGATTCAATACGAATTCTCTGCCAATCAGGCTCCTTCAGCATCCGGTTCTTCTGCTGTAGAAAATGAGTATTACAACACGACAGGCATGTCATCGCCTATCTTCAAAGATGTGGCGATCAATGTCGGTGAACTCAATCAGAAAGTATCCTCGATGGAGCTCACGGCTTCGGGTGATTTTGCTGAAGGTGAATATTGGGTGGTCGACGGAGTGCGTATTCCTCTGAATAGCTCATCAGACGGCACTACGAAGAGCGGATACGCCTATCAGTATGTAGTCGCTGACGGAAAAGGCGTGCTGACCATTAGTTTTGATGGTGGCATTAAGACTGGGGCCGCTCAAAACGTTGTCAATTCGATGACATATGTCAACGAGAATGCCGAGGCTCAGGTTAGTGAGCGTGTTTTCGCTCTGACTAAAGTGACCGATAACGGCGGCGCCGATAACGGCGGGTCTGATTCATCGATTATTGATGATGTCACGGCGACCATTCGTGTGCATCTCAGCGTCGATCCGGATGTAAGTGTTGATGCGCCTGAAACCTCCGACACAATCTTTATGCATGACGGCGTCATTACAGGGGCAGATTATTACGTCAACGATCTAGCACAGACTCCGGACGGCAAGACGGTTTTCGTGATGTCGTCTTCCGGCAGCGGTGGCTCCGGGACGTACACCTTCTACATTTACAGCCGCGGTGATGATGGCGCATTAACACTCAAAAACTCTTTCGAACTTGGATCATCGCCAGGGGGATATCCTGGGAGCATCGTTGTTTCCGCCGACGGCAACTCTGTTTATGTCAAGGCAATTTCCGGTGAAAACTCTTTTGTCATAGGCGTTCATGGATTCATGGCAGATGTCGACGGGACTTGGTCTCCCATTGAAGGCATTGATCTGACCTCTGAGTCTGATTCGTGGCTGGACATCTCCTTGGATCCTTCCGGCAAGTACTTTGCGGCGCTCACTGAAGATACTTTGTACCTTTATACAGTTGATGCTGACGGCAGTTTGAAATTGATCTCGCAGTTCACGCGGGATGAAATGAATTTTGCAGATCAGAATCTAACGGCCATTAAATTTTCCGGTGACGGCAAATCCATATATGTTCAAAAAGACAGTATGGGCGAAAAGAGCGGAATTGCTGTTGTCGCAGTGGGTGAAGACGGATCGCTTAATCTGCTTCAATCATTGAATTACGAGACCATCAATGCGGATGAGTCTGGGGTCAAAGTCGATGATGAATTTATGCTGTGGAAGGTTGGGAGCGTTGTTTCATCGGCGGATGGTCAATATCTCTACGTTTACTCCGCATCTGCCATGACCACCCGCTACGTACTGACTTTTGAGAAAAATAATGACGGTACGATGACTCTCGTGCAGTCATTAACTGTTGGTGCGGATTATGGATTCGAAGGCGAATCGATCAGTATTCAAGAAATGCATCTTTCCTCCGACGGCAAGCTTCTGTTTGCCTCAACTGAGGATGGAAAGATGGTTGAATATACTGTAGATGCACTTTCTGGCTTCTTGACAAAAGCCGGATCCATTGATGCGGGTACAGAAGGTTTTGGGAAATTTATTGTTTCTTCAGACGGTAAAAATATCTACTTTAACAGTGGATCTCAGGGCGTTTATTCTGCGTTGGCATTGCCTCAGATTCCCTACACCGGCAATTCCGCCGAAGTAGGCAAATATCTGTCTGGCGTCGATGCGGATGTTGAGGATTACCAAGACTTCAGCATTACGATCGAGCGCAACGGCGGGGCGAATACTTCAGACGGCTTTAGTTTTGCCAAGACTATTGGATATACCTTTGCCGACGGTGTGATTACCGGAGCTGACGGCACTCAACTCGGTTCTTATAGTGTCGAGGGCGGCAAGCTGACGATTACATTCACGGGGTCGCTCAATCACGATGTGTTCAACACGGTGCTTGGGGCGGTGAAATATGACGTGCCGTCCGACGTTGCCGGTGAAGTCGTGCTGAAGGTCACCATGATTGACAATGTCGGCAAGTCCGACGCTCAGATCTTCAGCGTCAAAGCCACTGACGGCTCTATTGAGACGCCCGACGAAGAGACCATTCATGTCCCGGATCCCGAGCAGCCGACCGACTTTCTCGCGAATGTTGATTTCTCGGGCATCAAAGATTCCATCCTTGGACACGCGGCTTCGATCACGGTAAATGTCGACTATCCGAACGGCACCTTTGGGCTCAGTGCAGATTCTGGTCTGACGCTCAAGGATGACGGCTACGTCTACAGCGGTGACGTGAAGCTCGGTGCATGGTCTGCCCGCGAAGGAACGCTTTCCATCACACTCGAGCAGGGCGTTGATGCAGACAAAGCCGAGGCGCTTTTGAAGGCAATCACCTTCACCGCCTCGGGTGCTGAGCCAGGTGCAGATCTGTCGGTCGATTTAAGCATTGGCTTTACGTCCTCGAGCGGCAGCAGCGATTCGCTGCTGATTGACAATGCGGTGACGCTGCAGATTAACGATGGTCCCGAATTTAACGAAACGAAGTATCCGGATTACGCTTTGAGCGGTACCTTGGATGTTGCGCTCGGCGGTTCAGCGGGTTCTATTACGCTGCCCTCAGACCTCTTTACGGATGACGTCAAAGTGGCGACCGTCACCGTGGAACTCCTCGATGAGAACGGGAACGTTATCGAAAATGGTCTTCAGAAGCTGGGGCTGAAGTTTGAGAATGGCAAGCTCTCCGGCACGGTTTCGAAGACGGGTGCCTATCAGCTGCGAATCACTGCGGCAGACGGGGAGCCGTGATGTCACGCTGACCATCATGGAAAATCAGCCGCCGGTCGTTGTTGATGGAAATGTCAAGGTGCCCGAAGTCGTCTTCAATCACGAGACGAACTTCAGTGTCAAGGATTGGTTCAAAGACCCGAATGAGGCCGATGAGCTGACCTTCACGGCAGTGAAGGGGCTCCCCGATGGTCTGACTATCGACGCAAAGACAGGGACGATTTCCGGCACGCCTCAGGAGGTCGGTGCGTTCTCGGTGACGATCACGGCCTCGGACGGCAAGAATGCTCCGGTGGAGTACACCTTTAAGCTCACGGTTCGCGGCAATCAAGCCCCGCAGGCTGTACCGGATACCGCTCCGAGCGTTGTGGTCGGGGGCAATAATTCGTTTGAGCTCAAGGACTTCATCAAGGATCCTGACGGCGACGATTTGACCTTCAGGGTTGACGGGCTGCCCGATAACAGCGGGCTGAGCTTTGATGCTGACACGGGCCGCATCTACGGCACGGCGACGGTGACTGAACCCTTTAAGCTCACGATTACCGCGACGGACAGCTACGGCCTTTCGAATACGTTCGAAGTGACGGTGGGTGTTCGCACCAATTCCGCGCCCGAGTTTGTCGGCGCGGGATCGACTCATGAAGGGCTGCCGGCGGTCTTCGGTGATACGGCCGGCGGGATCAGAGCTGATCTCAATACGCTCTTCAAGGATGCCGAGGGCGACGGATTCAGAGTGGAGATCACCGAACCCGCAGAACTCCCTGAGGGCGTCTCTTTTGATGCCGATACCGGCATCTTAAAGGCGGACGCGAATTTCGAAAACGGCTTGGCGGTGACGGTGAAGGCCACGGATGCCTATGGCGCTTCGACCACCCGCACCATTTGGATCGGGACGCAAATTGCGCCCGTCACCAGTGCGGATGCGGGCGTTGCCAACCCGGCATTTGGCCGCGGTCTTGACCTTCTGCGCGACACGGGACTCGGACGAGGGCTCGAGCGCGAGGACTTCAGACCTACGGTACTGGCGGCGGATCACCCGGTCTTCGAACCGATCTTCGGCAAGCCGGCTGCGCCTCTGGAAGAACCCTCGGCCTCAGAGCGCCTCTTCGCGCTTTATAAGCAGACCGTCGATGATGAACGCGACGCCAAGCTTCATACCGAAGAGGTTCGCCGTGACCGGGCGGTAGAGCGCGCTGTTGAAAAGGTCGAGCGCTCAGACAAATCCGCAGCACGCGTGACGCTCAATGAGAGCGCAGCGGAATTGCCGTCAGCTGACTTGAATGACGTTGCTCAAAAGGGTTTAGCCGCGCTGCTCGACGCAGAGACGCCCGAGCAGAGCGAGGTCGCTGACACGAGTCTCACCGCTGCCATTGAACGCCATACGGTCTATGCCCGCGAAGGCATCTTTGCCAAATCCGATGATCTCGCTGCGAGCTGATCGCTGACAACTCACTTATTCGGCACGGACGCTCACTCTGGCAGTCCGTGCCGCCGAACCTACTCATTCTCTTGCCTATTTCAGGATTTCCAATCATGTCTCAGATGAAAGCCTCTCGGATGATCCGCCTTACTCTTGTTTCTACGTCCGTCGCCGCAGCGCTGATGCTCGCCGGCTGCTCGGTCATCGCGCCCGAAAAGCTTTCGAGCGACGATCTTATGCGTCTTGCCAATGTCGACCAGCAGCTGATGTTCGCTGCGCAGGAACCCGTCACGGCTCCCATTACGATGGAAGAGGCTGTTGCCCGTGCGCTCAAGTACAACCTCGAACACCGCCTGGCCATGATGGAGCGTGCGGTGCAGGAAAACATCGCTGATGTGCAGAGCATGAGCCTCTTGCCGAAGCTCACGGCGTCGGCAGGCTACCGCGACCGCTCCAACGAGCTCGCAAGCTCGAGCGAATCGCTTGCAACCGGCAAGGAGTCGCTCGTGCCTTCTAAGAGCAGCGAACGCGACGGCAGGACGGCCGATCTGGAGCTCTCCTGGAATGTGCTCGATTTCGGTCTGAGCTACTTTGAAGCCCAAGCTTCGACCAACAAGTCCTATGCCTCCGAAGAACGCCGCCGCCGCGTGGTGGCCGATATCGCCCGTCAGACCCGTGCGGCCTGGCTCTCGGCCGTCAGCGCTGAGCGTCTGCGCGACGAAGTTGCTGATGCGCTCGACGACGCTTCGAAGGCTCTGGCTCAGTCCAAGGAAGCGGGCGGCCGCGGCCTCGTGAAGCCGCTCGATGCGCTTCGCTACCAGCGTGACCTTCTCAACATGGTTCGTCAGCTCGAAACGCTCGAAGACGAATTGGTGAAGAGCAAAGCCAAGCTCGCGACCCTCATGAACCTGCAGCCGGGGACGCCATTCCAGCTCGCCGTTCCCTCGACGGATACTGAGGCCGTTCCGGCCGTGCCCTATAAGCTCAGTGACCTCGAAGTGCTCGCCATGGTGCGCCGCCCTGAGATTCGCGAAGAAAGCTATCTCGCGCGCAATGCTGTGCTCGAAACCCGCATGTCGCTCCTGAAGCTCTTCCCGAATGTTCAGCTTTTTGCGGGTCTCAACTACGACAGCAATAAGTACTTGGCGAACAATGACTGGGCGGACGTGGGCACCCAGGTGAGCTGGAACCTGATGAGCCTCTTCACTGCACCGAAGATTTTGAAGGGCGGAGAGCTTCGCGAAGAACTCGCTCCGCTTCGTCGTCAGGCTATCCGCATGACGGTTCTCTCCCAGGTGCACGTTGCCTGGCATCAGCGTTTTGCGGCTGAAAAGGCCTTCCGTCGAGCTGACGAACTCTCGCGCGTACAGAATTCCATCGACAAGCAGGTTGAAAATGCCGTGAAGATCCGAAGCGAAACGAAGCTCGAAGCGGTGCGCACGAAGGTTGAAACGCTGCTCGCCAAACGCACGCGTGATCTGAGCTATGCCGAAATGCTTAACGCTCAGGATGCCATCTATCAAGCCGCGGGCTTTGATACGGTACCCGCTGAGGTTGCCGATCAGTCCATTTCGGGACTCGCTGAAGCCATCGGCGCGCAGGACCGTATCATCGCCGACGGCGCAGTGCTGCAGGGGCTTTACGGCACGCAGGCCTTGAAGGAAGGCGTGGGCGACTATAAGGAAGCGTCTGCGAGCTACCGCCTCAACCCGGAAGTTGCTGCGGCTGCGCAGGAGGGCGGAGCGGCCGTCCGTCTCGTTTCCGGCATGCCCTGGGAAAGTCTCGGTTCTTTGAAGGCCAGCCGGTAAGAATCGTGCTCGAAATGAGGATGATGATGGAAAAGCTCCATACGCTGAGCGCAATTTGCTCGATGGCTGCAGCTTTAACAATTGGCGCAGCCTCGGCTGCGCCGGCCCCTGCGGCAGGGCTTTCGAGCTCATCAGCATTGGCTGATGCGGTCGAATTCCGCGCACAGGTAACCGCTAAGGCGCAGGCGCTCCTTTCGAGCGAAATGCCCGGTGAAGTGAGTTCTGTTGCATTCCGCGACGGTGAACGCTTCAAGGCCGGAGACGTGCTTGTCGAATACGACTGTGCGCTTCCCAAGGCGCGTCTTCTGCGGGCGGAAGCCGCTGCATCGGCCGCTGAAGGCCGCTGGCGCAGCGCCCGGGAACTCAGAAAGCTCAATTCCATCAGCACGGCCGACTATGAAGAAGCCCGCGCCAACGTCGGGATTGCGGCAGCCGAAGCCAAGGCTGAACGCATTCAAGTCGGCCGCTGCAGCATCAAGGCGCCGTTCTCGGGCATGGTGGGCGAAACGTATGTGCGCCCGCATGAGTATGTGGGAGAAGGCCAGAAGCTCCTCACCATTTATGAGGTGAGCGCCTTTGAGGTTGAGGCGATCCTCCCTGCGGCGGCATTGAAAGTACTGCGGATTGGGAGCCGCCTGACGCTTACGCTGGACGATACCGGTGCGGTTTATCCGGTCACGGTGTCGCGCATCGCCGGGAGTGTGGATCCGGTCAGTCAGTCGGTGAAGGTGACGGGCGAGCTCCAGCTTCCCAAAAGGGAGAAGGCTGCGGGTGATGCCGGTGCGGCAGCGCTCCCGCTTCTGCCCGGCATGAGCGGACGAGTCGCTTGGAGCCCTGCTCCATGATCATTCGAACGAAGCCGGGAGCGGAATCCAAAAAGGGTTCCGCTGCCGAAGGGCTCCAGGAGCTTAAGTCTGCGTTTCTGAAGTCCCGTGAACAAACCGAGCGCCTGGAGCGCGTTATTCGTCTATGTGAAACTGCACGTGCGGCATCCGATCGCCGAGCGCTCGGCTACACGGCGCTCAACGATACGCTCGCAGCGATTGACTACCGTCAGGCAGCGCTTTGGTGGCGGGCGGCCGATGATGCTGGAGCGGGGCGAATCGAAGGGCTTTCGGGCGTTGCGGATCCGGTTCGCAATGCGGCCTTTCCGGCTTGGCTCGTTAAGCGCCTGGGCGGCTTCGCAGATGCTCATCCGGCCGGCGCTTCTTCTCTGTCGGGTTCCGCCTTGGCCGATGAACTCGTGCAGCCCTTCAATGTGCTCGAGCATCCGCCGGCCGCGGATCACGACCGAATGATGGCCAAGGAGTTTCTGCCGGCTCAGGCGCTTTGGGCCGAATTGCCGCTTAAAGCGCCGCAGGCGGGCGGCACCGGCATCAGGGCGGCGCTTATCCTTTGGCGGGACGCCCCGTGGACGGGGGCCGACAAGGCTATCCTCACCCATCTGGCGCGTGCTTATGCCGATGCGTGGAGTGCCATGCCGCTTGGCCGCAGCGACTGGTCGGGCGAGGGCACCGTGAAGGCTCACTCCGGAAGGCTTTTGGTCTGGAGCCGCAAGCGCTGGGTGCGCTGTGCAGCCGCCGCAGCAGTGGTCGGAGCGATGCTGATACCCATTCGGCAGTCCGTGCTTGCGCCCGCAGAAGTAACGGCCAAAAATCCGTTTGCTGTTCGTGCGCCGCTCTCGGGCGTAGTCGAAGAAATCGTCGTGAAGCCCAATGCGCCGGTCAAGGCGGGGGATCTCCTTGTGCGGATGGACTCACGCGACCTGCGCGGTCAATTGGAAGCTGCAAGGCAGACGCTTTCTGTTGCAGAGGCCGAATACCGGCAGGGGCAGCAGCAGGCCTTCTTTGATGAGCGCAGCAAGATGGCTTTGGGGGTGCTTAAGCGCCGTCGTGACCAGGCGGAAGCGGATGCAGCTTTTCTTGCCGGAGAACTCGAACGGACGGAGATCCGGGCAGACCGCTCAGGTGTTGCCGTCTTTTCGGACCCTCAGGAATGGCTTGGTCGGCCGGTAGCAGTCGGCGAACGCATTTTGATGGTGGCGGACCCTCGGGCAGTGGAGCTCGAGGCCGACATTCCGGTGGGTGACGCCGTCGCGCTTGAAAAAGGCGCCGAAGTGAAATTCTTCCTCAATGCGTCGCCGACGAGTCCGCTCGAAGCAGAGCTCACTCGAGTGGCCTACCGCGCGTCAGCCACGGCTGACGGGACGCTTGCCTACAAGGCTCGGGCCGAATTCGTCCAAGCCGAAGGTGATGCGCCGCAGCTCGGCCTCAAGGGCACGGCAAAGTTTTACGGCGAAGAAACCTTTCTGGGGCTTTATCTCCTTCGCCGGCCTCTGGCCACGCTGCGGCTCTGGCTCGGCGTTTAAGCGCCCGGCTCGGCACCTCTGCGGATGAATGATATGAACGCTCTCGAGCGCCCCCCTGTTGCTCCGGGTCTCTCTGCCGGGCATCCGACCCCGAAGGAGCCGCGGCTTCCGCCGCTGCGGGAGGATCTTCGTCTGCACGAAGGCCCGGACGCGGATGACGGGAGTCCTACTTGGGTGCTTGAAGATCCGGCGCGCGATCAGTTTTTTCAGCTCGGCGTTTTTCAGGCGGAGTGCCTGAAGCGCTGGCACTTAGGGACAGCCAAGGCTGTGGCTGCTGCTGTCGGCAAGGAAACGCTCCTTCGGCCGACGGCGGAGACGGTGGAGAATTTTGCGAAGTTTCTGATGCGGATGAGCCTCACGCGCGAAGCGGGACTTCCGCGAGGCTCGCCGAACAGATGAAGCGTAAGCCCAAGCAGACGCTTTGGAAGTTCTTTCTGCACCACTATCTTTTTTTCCGCATTCCGCTGGTGGCGCCGGACGCATTCCTGCGCCGGACGCTTCCTTGGGCTGAGCGCCTCTTTTTCACAAAGACCTTTCTCTGGGCCACATTAACGGCGCTCGTTTTGGCGCTTTACCTCATCGGCCGGCAGTGGGATGCCTTTACGCATACCTTCTCGCATTTCTTTTCCTGGGAAGGCGCGGTCATGGCCGGCCTCACGATTGCCTGCACGAAGGTGATCCATGAGCTGGCTCATGCTTATACAGCAGAACACTTTGGCTGCCGTATTCCCCATATGGGCATTGCCTTCATGGTGATGATGCCGCTCCTATATACCGATACGTCCGCTGCCTGGCGCCTGAAGTCCAAGCGTCAGCGCATGGCCGTCTGCGCGGCGGGTGTTTTGGGGGAATTGGCTTTAGGCGTATGGGCAGCGCTCGCGTGGAGCTTTCTGCCCGAAGGCGGGCTAAAGAGCGCGGCCTTTATGCTCGCCACCACAACCTGGATCATGACGCTCGCCATCAATTCAAGCCCCTTCATGCGGTTTGACGGGTACTACCTGCTCTCGGACTGGCTGGGCGTAGCGAACCTGCATCAGAGGAGCTTCGCGCTGGCCAAATGGCGGATGCGGGAGCTTCTTTTCGGCTTTGGGGAGAAGAAGCCCGAATCGTTTGAGCTGTGGAAGGAACGCGCATTGATTATCTATGCGTGGGCAACGTGGCTTTACCGATTCTTCCTCTTCTGCGGTATCGCGCTCCTCGTCTACCACGCCTTCTTCAAGCTGCTCGGCATTTTTCTCTTTTGCGTTGAGGTTTCCGTCTTCGTCATGCTTCCGATACTTCGTGAACTTAAGGAATGGGCGCTTCGCATCCTGAAGGGAAAAGCTGCGCCGCGCAGTCTGTGGCTCCTCTTTCCCATTGCGGGAATTTTGGCGGTGTTTTTCATGCCTTGGCGCTCAGAGGTAGCGGCGCCGGCGGTGGTGAAGCCGGCGGCAGCGGTGACGCTTTACACGCCGGCAGCGGCACAGGTCGAAGCGATTGAGGCTGCTCAGGGCGATGCGGTGAAAAAGGGGCAGGTGCTCTTTCGTCTTCGTTCTCCCGAGCTCACCCATGAGCTTGAAAAATTGGAATCAGACCGCGCATCGC
>ERZ791912.804-NODE-804-length-17289-cov-39.640246_pt1 | contig 17289 bp, 15 predicted proteins | sample MGYA00510141_ERZ791912 | MGnify/ENA primary metagenome ERZ791912 (study PRJEB30046, sample SAMN00792082) | human gut metagenome | study: EMG produced TPA metagenomics assembly of the A metagenome-wide association study of gut microbiota in type 2... | reverse complement strand
ATCTCTGGCTGCTCAGCCAAAGCCATGAAAGCCTGGTTCTGAGAATATGGATTCAATGCACGGCTGATAACGTCGATGCGCTCCAGTGTATTGATTGCCTGACCGTTCTCCTTACCCTGAAGATTAACGTGATAGAGGCAGTCCTGACCGTTCAACCAATCTACCATACCGCCAGCCAATGGCTGAACGACAACAACAGAACCGTTGAAGTCAGTTTTCTTATTCATATTCCATACAATCCAATCTACGAATGCACGGAGGAAGTTACCTTCACCAAACTGAATAATTTTCTCTGGAGCGACGCTCTTAGGAGCAGTGCGCTTGTTTAATGCTTTAAGCTCTTTCATGATTTGTTATTTTGTCTGTTATTTGTTTTACTATTAGTTTCATCCCAGATGTCATATCTATTTCTTTAACCGATATTATTATCTTTCTGAAATCTGATGCAAAGGTATAAAAAAAATCGGTACATTATATCGGAAATGTTGAAAAAACGTGCGTAAAGGTTTACGAAGCTTTACAAAAAAATCTTTCCATAACTTCTGGAAAGATGAACGAGCGAGATACGGGAGTCGAACCCGCCTCACAGGCTTGGGAAGCCCGTGCACTACCGATGTGCTAATCTCGCAGACAAAAAACTTTTGGAGGGAGATGCAAGCACGGCTTGCTGAAGAAAGAGAGCCACGAGCGGGACTCGAACCCGCGACCCACGCATTACGAATGCGTTGCTCTACCAACTGAGCCATCATGGCATAACTCTTTTCTTAATTATCTGCAAAGGTAATGAATATTTTCCGAACATCGAAAAATATTACCGAATACTTTGTTGAAGTTAACTTTCATTAACGAAAAGAAACTCGTTTATTAATATAATAAGGTGTAATGCCAAGTCCTCATCATATGCCTTTTGCGCTCTTACCCGTATAGGCAAGAGCACAGAAGTGGATATTCATCATGCATGACGCATGAGGAATATGCTATGGTCGATGCATGCAGGAAGTTCTTCCTTGTAATGCGTAACCATGATCATGGTCTTATTGTTTCGCTTGCAAAAAGCCTCGATGACGTCCTTAACCAGACGGCGATTGTAATTATCAAGACCGTGCAAAGGTTCGTCGAGGATAAGAAGTTCCGGATCTTTCACGAAGGCACGAGCCAGAAGAACCAGTCGCTGCTCACCGCTTGAGAGTTTCAGAAAGCCACACTCTTCCAATCCTTCCAATCCAAACACCTTCATCCAGAAGCGGCACTTATCCATATCTTCATCCTTCGGCTTTACATAAAGTCCTACGGAATCCATCAAACCGCTTGCCACGATTCTGATGGCAGGGAGATCGCGCTGGTATGAACGGTGAAGCTCAGGAGAAACATAACCGATATGCTTCTTGATATCCCAGATACTCTCGCCGCTGCCACGAGGATTACCGAAGAGGGCGATGTCGCAGGCATAACTCTGAGGGTTGTCAGCACATACCAGACTCAGCAAGGTACTCTTTCCGGCTCCGTTCTGTCCGCTCAACGCCCAGCGTTCACCATTGTTCACGGTCCAATCCAGATCCTTCAAGATGATACGCTCGCCATATTGAATGCGAACCTTGTTCATCTTGACCACTTCCTGGCTCTTATACTCACGGTCACTATAAGGCAGATTGATGATTTCCTGTTCTAGCTCATCACTCAACATCCGGCTTGGGACAGGAGTGCGCTGAGCCAGATACTCATCCTTGGTCAACTTCGGCATAACCTTCATGTCCTTTACTTCCACTACGTGGGTGATAAAGTCAGGAATGTCGTCGCTCTTGCTCAAAACGAGGATTATCTGCAGGGCATGCTCCTGTGCCAAAGTCTTGAGGAGTTCCTTCAGCTGGTCGCGGGTATCAGCATCAAGACCGATGAACGGATTGTCCATGATAAGGACGCGTGGTTCAGAGAAGAGGGTAGAAGCCAACTTAAACTTACGCAACTCGCCACTGCTCAACAAGATAGTGTACTTATCGAGTAGATGCTCCATGTGGAAGAGTTCATAAATATGCTTCTGCAAATTGCGTCGTTCCGGGGTATCTTCGCCTGCCATGTTGTAGGCCTCTTCCAGCTTATCCTTCACTATCGGAGTGTTCTCATCGATTTCGAGCTGGTTCCATCTCTGCTGAAGGAAGTAGGTCCGGTCATTGTCACCACCATAGGTGTCACGGAAGGTGATATACTTGATATTGTCGCTCACCATCTTCTTGGTGCTAGGTGAGAAATCATAATCAGGGTCGTGCATTAACAGAGGGTGTCTGCCGACAATGATGTCAACAAACATCGACTTTCCACCACCATTTGGTCCAACGATGGCGATATGTTCACCTTCGCAGGACTCAAAGTTTACAGGCTCGGCCATACGCCATTCCGGCATACGAGTCACGCCATCTTTAATGCTAATAATCTTTTGCATCTCTCTTATAATTTATTTATGTGTTGTGCGATTGATGGCAGCCAGAAGTTTGGCTTGCGGCCCAGTCATGCCGTTGGTGCCGCCAATGCGCGACTGGTTTTTCTGTGCAAAGTCCTTCCAGCTGCTATAATGCTTGTCGCTGATCTCCGGTCTGCCCATTTGCAGGAAATGGCAGTAGGCAGCACCCAGTGCATCGGTAGCATCCATGAACTTCGGCATTTCATCCTCCTTGATGTTGAGCATGCGTTGCAGCATCGCAGCCACCTGTTCCTTGGATGCCTGTCCCTGTCCGGTAATTGCCATCTTGATTTTCAGAGGAGCATATTCATGGATGGGTACATCGTGATGGATGGCAGCAGCGATGGCAACTCCTTGAGCTCTACCCAGTTTGAGCATCGACTGCACGTTCTTTCCAAAGAAGGGAGCCTCAATCGCCATCTCGTCAGGGAGATAAGAATCGATGATGCCCGTAACCCGCTCGAATATCTTGCCGAGTCGCAGATAAGGATCCTTCTCCTTGCGCATGTCGATGACACCCATCACCACCAACTCAGCCTTATTGCCCATGATGCGTATCACACCATAGCCCATCACGTTGGTTCCTGGGTCAATTCCAAGAATGATCTTCTCTGTATTATTCTTTTTCAATTTCTGATTTTCCGATTAAAAATTATCGATCCATATAAGGATTGTGCGCCAGTTCCTCTCCAATGCTGGTAGCATCGCCATGACCAGGAAGCACCTTGGTTTCATCAGGGAGCATACCCAGATGGCGCAGGCTGTTGATGATTCGGAACATACTGCCACCAGGAAAATCGGTACGGCCGATAGAACTCTTGAAAAGGGTATCGCCGGTAAACGCAACATGCTCAGCCTCGCAATAGAAAGTGACGGAACCGTTGCTGTGACCAGGAGTCTCAATAACCTTGAACTCATGGCTGCCGAACTTGATGATTTCATCTTCCTCGAAGAAATGACCGGTAGGAGGGAACTTCGTATCCAGCTGCATCTGATAGAAGGTCTCTGCCTGATGGGCCAGCCCCTTCATCAGCTTCTCATCGCCCTGAGCCACTTCCGGCTTCAAGCCAAACTCCTTATAGATGGTGTCGTTGCCGAAGTTGTGGTCAAGATGGCCATGGGTAACGAGCAGATGAACAGGCTTCAGTTCGTTATTACGGATATATTGGGTGATGGCATTGCGCTCTTCAGGATAGAACGCTCCACAGTCGATGATGACGCATTCCTTGGTCTCATCACTTACAACATAGCAGTTCTCCTGCAACATGTTGACTTGAAATCTTTCTATATGTAACATTTACTTTTAACTTTGAGATTTGAACTTTGAACTTTATGATCAGCAAAGCAAATGAATCGGCTTACCCTTCGGTCGCCGAACGTTGTTATTTCACTTTTCATTGTTCACTTCTAACTTTTCACTTCTAGCTTTTCACTTCTATGCTGGAACATAGATGAGCTGCTTGTCTTGCTTGAACCATTCTTCCTCGAAGAAGGTGCTGAGCGGTGTGATTTCTGCCACATTGCGGTAATCCTTGAGCTCTTCCTGCAGATTGCCGCCCTTCAGGCAAATCAAGCCATTAGGCAGAGCGTTCTGCCCCTTCTTCTTGAAATTCTTCTTGATGATTTTCATCAGGTCAGGCAACTGCATCACAGCACGGCTTACCACGAAATCATACTTTCCTTTCTCATCCTCACCACGCAAGTGCTCAGCCACAAGATTCTTCAAGCCGATGGCAGAAGCCACCTCATTGCACACGCGAATCTTCTTGCCGGTTCCATCAATGAGTTTGAATTTGCATTCAGGGAAGAGGATGGCAAGCGGAATACCAGGAAAACCGCCACCACATCCGAAGTCAAGAATCTCTGTACCAGGACGGAAATTGATGGCCTTGGCTATTGCCATGGAATGAAGCACATGGTGTTCATAAAGGTTGTCAATATCCTTACGGCTGATGACATTGATCTTGTTGTTCCAGTCGCGATACAGCTCATCGAGCGCTGCTATCTGCTTTTTCTGCTCATCAGTAAGATGGGTGAAATATTTCTCTATGATGTTCATCCTTCTATTATCTTTCGTTTATATTACTTATTTAAGTGAATCTTTTAATATATTAAGGTGCAAAGTTAACGCAATTAAAGGACAAAACAAAATTATATAGCTTTTTTTATATATTTATTTAGATTTTGGTCCCAACTTATTAAAAAAATGTGTACCTTTGCACCCGAAAAAGATGTTGTAGAGCAGAAAATTGCATAAAAACTGCTTGTCCGACTCTATCAGATTGTAAAACATAACAGATATTATAGAATAGTTAATATGATAAAGGCTGCTTTATTTGACCTGGATGGCGTAGTGTTCGAAACCGAATCACAGTATTCCATCTTCTGGGGTATGATTGGACGTGAATATCATCCGGAAATTCCAGATTTCGAGTACCGCATCAAAGGACAGACATTAGTACAGATTTATGATAAGTACTTCTCTGAAGATTCTGTTTTTGCTCATATCAAAGGTTATACCGATGTAAAGTCAGAACAGGATAAGATTACTACTCGTCTCAATGAATTTGAGAAGAATATGTCGTACCCTTACATCACTGGCTTCGAAGACTTCATCAAAGACTTGAAGCAGAATGGTGTAAAGTGTGCTGTAGTAACGAGTAGCAACGTCCAGAAGATGCAGAATGTCTACAGGCAGCACCCGGAATTCAAAGGCTACTTTGACCGTGTGTTGACCAGCGAGGACTTCGCCAAGAGCAAACCGGACCCAGACTGTTATCTGAAAGGCGCTGCATGCTTTGACGCAAGCCCGGAAGAGTGTGTAGGACTGGAAGATAGTTTTAACGGCTTGAAGGCTGTTCGTGCGGCCGGAGCATTCACCCTCGGACTTTCCACTACTAATTCCAAAGAGTCAATAGAACCATATAGTGACTACGTCATTGCCGATTATACAGGCTTCACATTTGCAGACTTAATGAAAATTGTGGAAGAAAATAAGAAGCAATAAATACAGAAAACGATAAAAATATAATCATGGGATATTTATCTACTGACAAAAAGAAAATTACAACCAAGACGTTTGCTGAAATGAAAGCAGCAGGCGAGAAGGTTACAATGCTTACAGCTTACGACTTTACGACTGCAGGCATTCTGGATGCCGCTGGCATCGACAGCATCCTGATTGGCGATTCTGCCAGCAATGTAATGGCTGGAAATGCAGATACTTTGCCAATTACTGTTGACCAGATGATTTACCATGCCCGCAGCGTGGCTCGTGCCTGCAAGCATGCCTTCGTGGTATGCGATATGCCTTTCGGCAGCTATCAGATCAGCAAGGAAGAGGCTCTTCGCAATGCTTGCCGCATGATGAAGGAAACAGGAGTAGACGCACTCAAGCTGGAGGGCGGCATCGAAATCGCTGATACTGTCAAGGCTCTGGTAGACGCCGGCATTCCTGTGCATGGTCATTTGGGACTTACTCCACAGAGCGTCAACAAGTTTGGCGGTTATGGTATCCGTGCCAAGGATGAGGCTGAGGCTCAGAAGCTCATCAGCGATGCTATCGCTCTTGATAAGGCTGGGGTATTCGCCATTGTTCTGGAAAAGGTTCCAGCTAAATTGGCGGCTGAAGTAACACGACAGGTGAAAGCCGTAACTATCGGTATCGGAGCCGGCAACGGTTGTGACGGACAGGTTCTGGTCTATGCAGATGCTCTTGGTATGACCCAAGGCTTCAAGCCAAAGTTCCTGCGCCACTTCGCCCAGGTAGGCGAGGAGATGCAGAAGGGTGTGAAGGCATACATCGACGCCGTTAAGAGTACAGAATATCCAAGCATAGAGGAGAGCTATTAAGCCTCCTCTCTACATTTTAGCGTCATATAGTTCATAAAGTTTTTGGTTATGGATACACAAAACACGCCCATACATATTAAATTATGGCATCGGGACTTCTGGAGACTCTGTTTTGCCAACCTGCTTCTGATGACGAGTGTCTGCATGCTCATCATCGGCATACCTTATTTTATGACCATTGAAGGTTATCGTTACTGGCAGATAGGAGTTGTGGTAGGTGCTTACGGCTTTGGTTTATTCCTTCTGGGTGGCTTCTGTTCCTATCTCCTGCAACGCTATCGCCGCAACAGAGTATGTCTGGTTTCTGTCTGTTGCGTGGCAATCAGTCTCGTTGCACTCTATTATCTGGAGACCTTCTGGAACATCAAGTTCGGCTTTGGAGTTCTTGTAGCAACACGAGTAGTACAGGGCGCATTCTTAGGACTGGCACAAATGGCCCTGACCAGCACGTTGGTAATTGACACTTGCGAGTCTTTCCAGCGCACCGAAGCGAATTATATCACCTCCTGGTTCGCCCGACTATCTATTGCCACGGGACCAATTATAGTTTGGCTTGTTGATGATTTTTCAGACATGCACCTTATCTTCCCGGTAGCTTCCCTGTTGGCCCTTGGAGCTTTCGTACTTGTATCGCTGGTAAAGTTCCCCTTCAAGGCTCCCTCTGAGCACTTGCCGCTTTTCAGTTACGACCGTTTCTTCCTGCCACAAGGCATCCCGCTGTTCATCAACATTGTACTCATATTGATAGGCGCAGGAATGTATTTTGCCATTCCTCATAACCTGACGGTTTACCTGATGTTTCTGTTAGGACTGCTGATGGCTATTGTTGCAGAGAAATATGTCTTTGCTGATGCCGACTTGAAGAGTCAGGCTCTCGTGGGCTTGGTATTAATGGGAGCAGCCGAATTCATTTCATTAAACGACCAGGATTTTGCCGTAGAGGTGCTTGTGCCCTTGCTGCTAGGTATGGGAATAGGTGTGATCGGTAGCAGATTCCTGCTTTTCTACATCAAGCTGGCCAAGCATTGTCAGCGCGGCACCAGTACCAGTTCCTTCTTTCTGGCATGGGAATTTGGGTTATCATTAGGTATTGCGATAGGTTTTATGTTTTTGGAAAAAGCTTACAAGCAAGTTCCGGGCGTCAATAACGTCATCTTCAACCCAACCGTTCACGAAGTGCTTGTTCCAGGCATGATATTTACAGGTCTGTCACTTGTCCTGTATAATTTCGTCGTACATCCCTGGTATATGAAACATCGTAATCGCTAAGGTTACTTATATCATCCAGCCCTTCCTAAATATGACATTTTATTGAAAGAAAGATTCCATATATAGGAAGGGTTTCATTAAAAGTTTCTAAAAATAGCTTTTGTGAAACATTTTTAATATTATTTAGTTAGCATTATTCGCTTTTGTCCCCATAATTCAGTACTTTTGCGTTTGATTTAAGAGGGAGGGTGTAGATATGCACTCTAATTCATCGTAAAAAGTAGAATAAAACGTAAAATAATATTATAAGAATTATGGCAGAAGCTATTGATATCCGTGAGTTGAACATCCGGATTGAACAACAGAGTCAGTTTGTTACCAATTTGGTAATGGGCATGAACAAGGTCATCGTAGGTCAGAAACACCTTGTTGACTGTCTTCTCATCGGTCTTCTCTCTGACGGTCACATCTTGCTTGAAGGTGTGCCTGGTTTGGCGAAGACTCTCGCAATCAAAACATTGTCACAGTTAGTAAGTGCAGACTATAGCCGCATACAGTTTACACCAGATTTGTTGCCTGCCGACGTGGTGGGAACACAGATCTATTCTCAGAAAGACGAAGCCTTCCATGTAAAGCGTGGTCCGGTGTTCGCCAACTTCGTTCTGGCTGATGAAATCAACCGTGCTCCAGCCAAAGTACAGAGTGCCTTGCTCGAAGCGATGCAGGAACATCAGGTTACCATCGGCGAACAGACATTTAAATTGCCAAATCCGTTCCTGGTAATGGCGACACAGAATCCGGTGGAGCAGGAGGGAACCTATCAGCTGCCAGAGGCGCAGGTTGACCGTTTCCTTCTCAAGGTCATTATCGACTATCCTACCATCGAGGAGGAGAAGCTTATCATCCGTGAGAATATCCAGGGTGGTCTGCCTACCGTTACCCCGGTAACAACAGCAGAAGAAATCCTGAAGGCCCGCAGCATCGTAAACGAGGTGTATATCGATGAGAAGATTGAGCAATATATAGCCGACATCGTCTTCGCTACCCGTTATCCTGACCGTTATGGTTTGGGCGACCTGAAGGACATGATTACCTTCGGCGGTAGTCCTCGTGCCAGCATTTCTCTTGCCAAGGCAGCCCGCGCCTATGCCTTCATCAAGCACCGTGGTTATGTAATCCCAGAAGATGTCCGTGCTGTGGCTCATGATGTTCTCCGCCATCGTATCGGTCTCTCTTACGAGGCAGAGGCAAGCGAAATCACCAGCGAAGAAATTGTTAGCCGTATCATAAACAAGGTGGAAGTACCTTGATAAAGTAAGTGAAGAGTGAAGAATTCGCTAGCTTCACTAATCATAAAATTCAATGTTCAAAATTCAAAGTTCAAAGTAATAAGTTGGATACACAAGATATCTTAAAGAAAGTTCGGAAGATCGAGATCAAGACTCGCGGATTGAGCCAGAACATCTTCGCCGGCCAGTATCATTCTGCCTTCAAGGGTAGGGGAATGGCCTTTGCCGAGGTGCGCGAATATCAGTATGGCGACGACGTGAGAGACATCGACTGGAATGTGACGGCTCGCTTCCATCGCCCTTTCGTCAAGGTCTTTGAAGAAGAGCGAGAGCTTACCGTGATGCTGATGGTGGATGTGAGCGGTTCGCTCGATTTCGGTACCATGCGCCAGATGAAGCGCGACCTGGCTACCGAGATAGCTGCAACCCTTGCCTTCAGTGCCATCCAGAACAACGACAAGATAGGTGTCATCTTCTTTTCCGACAGAATAGAGAAATATATTCCACCTAAGAAGGGTAGAAAGCATATTCTTTATATCATCAGAGAAATGCTCGACTTCCACCCTCAGAGCCAGCGTACCAACATCGGCTGTGCCTTGGAATACTTCACACGCGTGATGAAACGCCACTGTACGGCTTTCCTCATCAGTGACTTTTACGACCAGAAGGATTATCAGCATGCCTTGCAGATTGCCAACCAAAAACATGATGTGGTAGGTATTCAGGTATATGACCCAAGAGCAAAACAGTTGCCGGACGTAGGGTTACTGAAAGTAATGGATGCAGAAACAGGACATGAGATGTATATCGATACCAGTTCCAAAAAGTTGAGAGTAGCTCATGCACAGAATTGGTTCCGACGCCAAGACCAGCTGCGCCAGCTCTTTGCCAAAAGCAAGGTGGATTGGACATCTGTAGCTACAAATGAGGACTTCTCCAAGTCGCTCTTGGCTCTTTTTAAGCAGAGAGGATAATTTAGAAGAAGGAAGAGTGGAGAGTTCTGCGGCTTTACTAATCATAAAGTTCAGAGTTCAAAGTTCACAGTTCAAAGTAAATCAACAATGTTGAAAATTAGAAATATCATATTGACAATAGCTCTAATGGGCTGTCCAGGTTTGGCTTTCAGCCAGACTGTGGAACAGCGCATCGATTCTTTGCAGATGCTTATCGGACAGCAGACCATCCTGCACCTCAAGGCTACAGCCCGAAAGGGTGCCAAGGTGGTGATGCCATCCTTCAAGCCTCAGGCCCAGATAGTTCCAGGCGTTGAGGTGGTGGAGCAGAGCAAGGGCGACACCATGCATCTAGGTGACAACCAGATGGTGGTAAGCCGCGACTATACCATCACATCTTTTGATGAGAAGGTGTATGCCATCCCGGCACTCAATGTGAAGATAGACGGTAAGAACTGCCACGGCAACCCATTGGCGCTGAAGGTGCTCACAGTACCCGTGGATACGGTTCATCCCAATCAGTTCTATCCTCCCAAGACGGTGCAGGAGAATCCCTTCCTCTGGAGTGAGTGGAGCTTCGCCTTTTGGTTGAGCTTTCTGCTGTTAATCGTCTGTGGAGCAATGCTCTATCTGCGCAACCGATTAAAGAAGAACAAGCCTATCATTGCCCGCATCCGTATCATCAAACGTGTGCCTGCCCATGAGAAGGCATTGAAAGAGATTAACGACATCAAACAGCATCACAGTACATCGAACCAGGAAACACAGAAGGAGTACTATACTCACCTTACCAATGCGCTGCGTGAATATATAGTAAACCGGTTTGGTTTCAATGCCATGGAGATGACCAGTACTGAAATCATTGAGAACCTGCGTGCTTCTGGCGACCAGAAGATGATTGACGAATTGAGAATGCTCTTCTCAACAGCCGACCTCGTCAAGTTCGCCAAATACGAGATTCCGATGAATGAAAATGATGCAAACTTGGTAAATGCAATTAACTTCATCGACCAGACGAAGACCAATGAATTGCCTAAGGAAGAGAAAATTGTGCCTACGCTCAGCAGCGAGGACCAGAAGTCTCAGCAGCAACGTCGCCTTATCAAAACGCTTCTTTGGATAGGAGGATTCTGTACAGTTGCGATTTTCGGCTATATTATTTATCAAGTTGCCATGCTGGTGATGTAAAATCGTCACTGATAGATAAAGTCATCATAGTGATGTAAAACAATTAATGTTATAAGAAATGGAATTTGCAAGTAAAGCATATTTTCTGCTACTCCTGTTGCTGATACCTTATATCTTATGGTATTTTCTTGGGAGAAAGAAAAGTGAGCCAACTATGCGCATGAGCGATACCCGAATGTATCAGTATGCGCCAAAGAGTCTTCGAGTGCGACTCATCCATCTGCCTATGGTACTGAGATGCATCGCCTTCGTGCTCATTGTGTGTGCTATGGCTCGCCCACAGACTCATCATTCTTGGGACAACAAGACTGTGGAGGGAATTGACATCATGCTTGCTATGGACGTATCAACCTCCATGCTTGCTGAAGACCTGAAGCCAAATAGAATGGAGGCTGCTAAGGATGTGGCAAATGAGTTTATCTCAGGTCGTCCTACCGACAATATCGGCTTGACCATCTTTGCAGGTGAAGCATTCACCCAATGTCCAATGACTACCGATCATGCCAGTCTGCTGCGCCTGTTGCAAGATACAAGAACTGACATTGCCGCACGCGGACTCATCGATGATGGTACTGCTGTAGGTATGGGTTTGGCAAATGCAGTAAGCCGATTGAAGAATTCAAAGTCTAAGAGCAAGGTGGTGATTCTCTTGACGGATGGCAGTAACAACATGGGCGACATATCGCCTATGACAGCTGCAGAAATAGCCAAGAGCTATGGCATCCGTGTTTATACGATTGGAGTGGGAACCAACAAGGTGGCTCCATACCCAATGCCAGTAGCTGGTGGTGTGCAATATGTCAATATTCCAGTAGAAATTGACACGCAGACCCTGCGCGACATTGCGCAAACCACAGACGGTAACTTCTATCGTGCTACCAACAATGCGGAGTTGAAGAAGATTTATCAAGATATCGACAAACTGGAGAAGTCAAAATTCAATGTGAAGCATTATGCCAAACGCTATGAGGCTTATCAGCCTTTTGCCTTGGCAGCACTCCTGGTATTGCTCCTGGAGATTTTGCTCCGCATTACTTGGCTTAAAAGAATACCGTAAATATTTAGAACAATGTTAAGATTTGAAGATCCTATATTTCTCTGGCTACTATGGCTGATACCTGTACTCATATTGGTACGCTTTATAGGTTGGAGAAAAAGAAGGGCAAAACTGAAAAAGTTGGGAGACCCTGAGTTGCTCAAACAGCTGATGCCCGACATATCCAAATACCGCCCAACGGTAAAGTTTGTGCTGATGCTTGCAGCCTTGGCATTACTCATCGTGATGGTGGCACGCCCACAGATGGGTAGCAAGGTTTCTCACGACAAGCGCAATGGAATTGAGACTATGATCTGTCTGGACATTTCCAATTCCATGCTGGCAGAAGATGTGGCACCATCCCGTCTCGACAAGAGCAAGATGCTGATAGAGAATCTGGTAGATAACTTCAGCAACGACAAGATTGGTCTTATCGTCTTCGCTGGCGATGCCTTCGTGCAGTTGCCTATCACCAGCGACTATGTTTCTGCCAAGATGTTCCTGCAGAACATTTCGCCAAGCTTGATACAAACTCAAGGCACCAACATAGCCCAGGCTATAAGTCTTGCCTCAAAGAGTTTCACCCAGCAGGAAAACATCGGTAGGGCTATCATCGTGATAACTGATGGTGAGAACCATGAGGTGGGTGCTCAGGATGCAGCCCAGATGGCCAACAAGAAAGGCATCAACGTGTTTATCCTGGGTATCGGTAACGCCAAGGGTGCTCCAATCCCTATTGGAGACGGTTCTTATCTGAAAGATAACGCAGGTAATACAGTTATGACAGCTTTGAACGAGCAAATGTGCCGCGAATTGGCACAGGCTGGCAAAGGACAGTATATCCATGTAGATAATACTAGCGATGCAGAAAAAGCGCTCAACGATGACTTGGCTAAATTGCAGAAAGGGGATATGACCAGTGTCATCTACAGTGCTTATGACGAACAGTTCCAGGCTGTAGGAATCTTGATTATTCTCTTGCTCCTCGTTGAGGTCTGCATGATGGAAGTGAAGAATCCGATGCTCAGGAACATCAAGTTCTTTAAGAAAGATTTAAAGAAATGATATAAGATATGAACTATATACATTATATAATAGTAACGGTAGCTTTTCTGTTGGTAGGTGGGACAAACGCTGTCGCACAAACCGACCGTAACTTGATACGCCAGGGAAACAGGGCTTTCAAGACCCAGAAATGGGCAGCTGCTGAGACCCAATACCGCAAGGCTATCTCCAAGAATCAGAAGAATCCACAGGCGATATACAACCTTGGCTGTGCCTTGCTGATGCAGCAGAAAGATTCACTGGCAATGGTTCAGTTTGGTAATGCTGCACAATTGGAGAGCAATATCTTCCGCCGCTCCAAGAGCTATCACAATATGGGAGTGGTGATGCAAAACCACCGGGAATATGCACAGGCCATCGAGTATTACAAGATGGCTTTAAGATGCAACCCTCAAGACAATGAGACTCGTTATAATCTTGCCCTCTGCAAAAAGTTGCTCAAGAACAACCAGCAGAATCAAAATAACAAGAACAATAAGGACAAGAATAAAAACGATAAAAACAAGGACAAGAAGAACGACAAGAACAAAAATAAGGATGGGCAAAATAAGAACGACCAAAACAAAGATAAGCAAAACAAGAATCAGGACAAGAATAATTCTGACAAGAACAAGCAGAATCAGGAAAAAATGAGTCGCGACAATGCCGAACAGCTCTTGAACGCTGCTATCCAGCAAGAGAAAGCTACGAAGCGCAAGATGCAGAAGGCAATGAGCCAGCCACGCCGAAAGGTATATGACAAAAACTGGTAGCTCTGTCTCTTTAGATATTCATTTGTAAGATAAAGAATATAATTTGTAATTAGATAATAAATATGAAACATATAGGTAGGTTTACTATCATCTTGATGATACTGATGAGCGTCAGCATAAATGCTGTTGCCCAACACCTGAAAGTATCGGCTCCATCCCATGTAGCGGCAGGTGAAAACTTCCGTGTTGCGTATACCATCAATGCACGCGACGTGGAGGAATTCCGCATGGGAAACGTGCCGGACGGGCTGGAGGTCATTGCAGGTCCATACACATCGCAACAGTCCAGTTATCAGATGATAAACGGACATACATCATCATCTTCTTCCGTAACGATTACTTATACGCTTTATGCAGCCAAGAATGGTGTTTTCACCATCGGTTCTTCCCAGGTCCTTGTAGGGGGAAAGAAACTGGCATCCCGCGCTGTTAAGATTAATGTTACCGGACAGGCTGCCCATAATCCTAATGGTTCTACCCAGATGCATGGAAGAAATGATAATGATGAACCTCATATGCGACAGGCTGGTTCCAGCATTTCTGGCAGCGACCTCTTCATCAAGGTTTCTGCCAACAAGAAACATGTCACAGAACAAGAACCTATCTTGCTGACTTATAAGGTTTATACTCTGGTTGAACTTACCCAACTGGAGGGTAAGATGCCTGATTTGAAAGGCTTTCATACTCAGGAAGTTCCGCTTCCTCAACAGAAGCAGTTCCATACAGAGATGGTCAACGGCCGTCCATACAAATGCGTGACCTGGAGTCAATACGTCATGTATCCACAGATGACAGGAAAGCTGGAAATACCTTCCATCAATTTCAAGGGAATCGTTGTCCAGCAAAACCGTAATATTGATCCTATGGAAGCTTTCTTTAATGGAGGTTCCGGTTATATTGAGGTTCACAAGGATATCAAGGCTCCGGGTATTACCATTTCGGTTGACCCATTACCTCAACGTCCTGCTAATTTCTCTGGTGGAGTAGGTAAGTTCAATATTTCTGCCACTATCGACAAGAAAGAAGTAAAAGCCGGCGAACCCATCAATATACGTGTGGTTGTAGGAGGTATCGGAAACCTGAAGCTGCTGAAACAGCCTATTATCGAATTCCCGAAAGACTTCGATCAGTATGATGCAAAAATAACAGACAAAACCCGACTTTCAGCCAATGGTCTGGAGGGCAATATGATTTACGACTTCCTTGCAGTACCTCGCAATCAAGGTCAGTATACCATACCAGCCATCGAATTTACCTATTATGATACATCATCATCCAGGTATAAGACCATCAAGACTCAACCATTCACCATCAAGGTTGATAAGGGTGACGGCTCAAGCAACAGCAATGAAGGTGCTGATTTCAACAAAGACAAGGACATTCATACCCTGAAGCTCGGCAAAGACTGTCACCAGAACATCAACGACATGTTTTATGGCAGCGCAAGCTATTGGATCTGTCTGTTGATTCCTCTGCTTGCTTTCATCGCATTGATTATCATCTTCCATCGCAGAGCTATGGAAAATGCCGACATCGTCAAGATGCGCTCCAACAAGGCAAAGAAGATGGCAACCAAGCGTTTGAAGAAAGCTCATCTCTTGATGGTAAAGCACAAACAGGGAGAGTTTTATGATGAAGTCTTACGTGCTTTATGGGGATATATCAGTTACAAACTGAATATACCTGTAGAAAAGCTGAATCGTGAGAACATCCGCGAGAAAATGATTTCTCACGATGTGGACGAAGATACAATCAGGAAGTTTACTACTGCTATTGATGAGTGTGAATTCGAGCGTTATGCACCAGGCGATTCAGTGGGTAATATGAATCATACATTCAATGCTGCAATAACAGGAATCATGGAAATAGAGAATGCAATCAATATGGCACGTAAGAAGCGCAAGACCAATCGCAACGGATATTCCCTCATCATGCTTCTGGCAATGATGCTTGGCTTCACTCTTGAGGCTGGTGCCATCACCAAACAGAATGCAGATACAGAGTATCAGAAAGGCAATTATCAGCAAGCTATTCGTGATTACGAGGAGATATTGAAGACCAGGACATCTGCTGCCATTTATTACAATCTAGGCAATGCTTATTTCCGTACAGACAATATCACGAAGGCTGTGCTCAACTATGAGCGTGCTCACTTATATGCACCAGGAGATGAGGACATCAATTTCAATCTCCAGTTTGCAAGAAGCAAGACCATTGACAAGATTACACCGGCATCAGAAATGTTCTTCGTCACATGGTACAGGATGCTTGTCAACTACACGAGTGTAGACAATTGGGCAAAGATTGGAATCTTCAGTATCATCATGGCGTTGATACTCGTATTGATTTATCTCTTTGGTCCTCAACTCTTCATGCGTAAGATAGGATTCTTTGGAGGCTTGTTCTTCCTGATAGCTTTCCTGATAAGTAATTTATTTGCCTACCAGCAGAAGCAGGTTCAGATAAACAGGACGGGTGCCATCATTATGGAACCATCGGTAAATATCAAGAAGACACCTGCCAAACAAAGTGCTGACTTGTTTGTCCTGCATGAAGGAACCCGGGTGGATATTACCGACAAGACAATAAATGGATGGCGAGGCATTCGTGTTGCTGATGGCAGAGAAGGTTGGATAGAAACCAAACATATAGAGGAAATATAATGGATTTCAGTAAAATACAAGACATGGACATGCAGGTGTTGAGCCTTTTCAATGGTAGCGACAACATCATGCTTGACCAGATGGTACAGATATTAACATCGGGCCTGACGTGGATACCACTCTACGTCATGCTCTTTTTTGTTGTTATGCGCAACAATGAGACGATGGGGCAGATAGCCCTGGTGGTGGGAAGCGCAATCTTCTGCGTTCTATTTGCTGATGGACTGGTTGACGGCATCATCAAACAGCTGGCTGAGAGATGGAGACCTTCTAATGATCCTACATTCAAGTATATGGTGCAGGTTGTGGACGATATCCGTCTGAAGGGTTATAGCTTTTGCTCAGCTCACGCTGCCAATACGATGTCACTAGCTATATTTTTCTCCTTACTTGTTCGTAGTAAATTACTTACGATAACACTGGTAATATGGTCTCTCATAAACTGTTGGACGCGATTATATCTAGGTGTACATTACCCTTCAGATATTCTTTGTGGAATGATGATCGGTATTGTTGTGGGCATTCTGGTCTATCTGCTTTATTATAAACTGTATCTTCGTATTTCTCCAAAGATTAATTATATCTCCAATCAGTATACAAGTACAGGATATGATCATGACGATATCGATAAGGTAATGGTCATTTTAATGTTCACATTAGTATATGTAGTGACAAGAAGTGTTGTCATGGCAGGTTTCGTTTAAAACGTTACCCTAAATATTATAGAAATTAACAATAAAACATAATGGATACAAAACATATTAAGATAAGCGATTATAATTACGATTTGCCAGATGAGCGCATCGCCAAGTTTCCTATCTCACAGC
>ERZ791912.792-NODE-792-length-17505-cov-55.456332_pt1 | contig 17505 bp, 17 predicted proteins | sample MGYA00510141_ERZ791912 | MGnify/ENA primary metagenome ERZ791912 (study PRJEB30046, sample SAMN00792082) | human gut metagenome | study: EMG produced TPA metagenomics assembly of the A metagenome-wide association study of gut microbiota in type 2... | reverse complement strand
AAATGAACCATATTAGTACTGATATATATAAATAATTTAGATCACTTACTTATGATAATAATGAGCAGTTGGAAGGATATGTAGAGACCGACCCGTTTGGTGGCTATGATCCATACAGCTCTTCTAAAGGTGCTTGTGAGGTAGCAATACAGTCATGGAGACGTTCTTTCTTTAATCCTGCTGACTATGGAAAGAAGCACTCTGTGAGCCTTGCTTCTGTAAGAGCAGGTAACGTAATTGGTGGTGGTGACTGGGCTAAGGACCGTATTATACCAGACTGTATCCGAGCTTTGGAAACAACCAAGGTGATAGATATCCGTTCCCCAAAGGCAGTTCGTCCATGGGAGCATGTGTTGGAACCATTATCTGGCTATATGCTCTTGGCTCAGAAAATGTGGAATGATCCTACAGGTTACTGTGAAGGATGGAACTTTGGTCCGGAAGCAGATAGTGTATTGACCGTTTGGGAAGTGGCTTCTGCCATCGTTGAGAATTTCGGTTTTGGTGAGTTGAAGGATGTTTCTGATCCGAATGCTCTTCATGAGGCAAACCTTTTGATGCTCAATATCAATAAGGCAAAGACTCGTCTGGGTTGGAAACCAAGACTGAATGCCAAGCAGTGTGCCATGCTTACCTCTGACTGGTATAAGCGATACAAGACAGAAAATGTATATGACCTCTGTGTGGAGGAAATCAATAAATTCATAGGATAATGAAAATTTCAATTTTAGGAACCAATGGCTTCCTTTCTACTGCCATTGCCAAATATGCCAATGAAGCAGGATGGAACTTAGATATGTATGGACTGGATGAACCAACTGCCCATAAGTTTGACAATTTCTATAAGGTAAACTTGATGGATGCAGAACTCGATTGCTCAGGCTTGCTGACTTCTGACATCATTGTTTATGCGATTGGCGCAGGTATTCAGGCAAATCTCAAGGAAGGTTTCAATCTGATTTATAACCTCAATGTTACAGCCCCTGTCACCATCTGCAATAAGTTGAAGGAACTTGGATATAAAGGCCGTTTCGTTACTTTCGGCAGTGTCTTTGAGATGGGCGAAACTCATGAAGAGCGTTTCTTCACGGAAGAAGATGTTCTCACATCTACTTGTCCTGCACCAAATGACTATACTGTAAGTAAGCGCATGTTGAGTAGTTTCGTCTCTTCATACAAGCATGATTTTACACATTGGCATTTCTATATTCCAACGATTTATGGTGCAGGTGAAAATCCAAAGCGTTTGATACCATACGTAATCAATGCTATTCGCAATGGAGAGGAACTTCATTTTACTGCTGGTGATCAAACTAGACAGTATGTACATGTCAGTGAGGTTCCACGTATGTTAGCTCAGGCATTTGATAAGAGTCTTCCATCAGGTCTTTATAATATCCAAGGTAAGGAGACTGTAACAGTTAAGGAGATTGTAACGGAGATACATCATGCTATGGGTAAGGAAGTGCCGGATGGTTGTTTCGGTAGTGTGCAACGTGCTGATGTGGGTATGAAATATCTGGCATTGGACGGTAAGAAATTACATGATGCTACTGGTTTTGAGGCAAGTATTAAGATAACAGATGTAATCGATACATATTAAGAATTAAGTATGTCACAGATAGATAAAGTAAGAATCATTCCTCGTCGTCTCATAGCAGACGACAGAGGATGGTTTTTGAAAGCAATAACAGGAACAGAGGAGGACATACCTTCTCATACAGGTGAGGTTTACCTTACTATGGGTAAGCCTGGTCAGGCTAAGGGTGGTCATTATCATCCAGAAGCTGTGGAGTGGTTTACCATCATTGAAGGTAGTGCCATCTTAAAATTGGAGGATATGGAGACACATGAGCGCAGAGACATCGAGATGCCTTTCGAAAAGGCTCAGACTGTTTTCATTCCCAACAATGTGGCGCACATAGTTGTAAACAATAGTGACAAGGATTTTATCCTGTTGGCTTATACCGATAAGTTGTATGATCCAGCAGATACCATCGCATATCAGATAGATTAGGATATATGGAGAATGGAAAAGTTTTATCTATAGTCATACCTACTTTGAACAGGTATGAATACTTGAAAAGAACTCTAGCTTATGTTATACCTCAGGTTCAGAAGAACCTAGATAAGGTGGAGCTTGTCATCTGCTGCAATGCCTCGAAGGACAAGACAGATGAGTATGTGAAGTCGTTATTATCTCAATATCCTTTTATCAGATATAAGTATTTTGACGAGTATGTAGAAGTCGGGCAAAGCCTTATTCGGTCAGTTGGTGAGGCAATAGGTGAATACGTTGTCTTGTGGGGTGACGATGATATACCTTTCCCTTCTTTTACAGATACCATGCTAGAGATTATCGAGAAAAATCCTGGGGTTGGAATCATCCACTGCAATAGATTGGCAGGAAAGGACACCAAGTATGGGATGAGAAATTTATATGTACAAGAGGATAAACTTTCTTTAGATGATGAAAAAGTCTATCCAGTTGATAAATTTATTGAACGATTTACCATTTCTTTGGGCTTTATTTCTTCTTTGATTTTTAGAAAAGATGGATGGAACAAGGGAATCCCTTATTATAATGATCAGTATTTTGGCTATGAGCATCTTTCAATTATTGTAAATGGTAATAAAGACAGGCTGTGTTATTATTATCCTCATCCTTTAGAGTACCAACGTTTGCCATATGAAAGAGATTTCTCTGTTAAGTGGCCTTTGTATAAGTTTGTTGGTGTACCTAATATGATGTCTGATTTTGATAAAAATGAAGTTACACATAATGCATTGGGAAAATGGCATATAGATTATAATTCTAGTTTTCCACATTTCGTATGGGATATGATGTACACTTCTCAAGCTCGTAATTTTTTCAAGCCATTGTGTAAAAGCTTGAATAAATACCAAAAGTCTCTGATGCGTAAATTTTTGACATATTGCATAGTATATGCATGTCCTGCATCCTTGTTTAGAATAATAAAAAATAGAATTTATAAATAATGAGCATACCACACATCATTCATTACTGTTGGTATGGGGGAAAAAATTTAAGCCATATCCTAAACTAATGTGTTAAATCATTTACGAAACTTGGTGATAACCAGATAATATGCTGGAATGAAAGCAATTCCCATATCGACGAAAATGAACTTCTTAAGTTCTTGGCAGAAAACAAGGACTGGGCATTTGTTTCAGACTATGTAAGGCTAAAAGCCTTATATGAACATGGGGGAATATATCTTGACACGGACATTCATGTGGTTAAGCCTCTTCCTAAAGCTTTTTATGACGCACAGCTGATACTAGGTTATGCATACGATGATATTGTAAGCACAGCCTTCATCATGGTTCAACCTCGACATCCTTTTATCAAATATCTGCTTGATATGTTGGAAGGATTTTTGAGAAAGAAGCAAAAGGTGGTTAACAATGGCTACTTTACCCAAGCGTTGCTGGATTTCTATCCTAACTTCAGACTGAATGGAAAGTATCAGGAGTTTTCGGAGGGATGTTTTATCTATCCTCGCAATTACTTTGATTCTGCTACCTTTAGTCGTAATGCAGGATATTGCATCCATCATGGCATGGGGGCTTGGCATAATCCAAAAAGTATAGTGAAGAGAATATTGAGACCAACAGTGAAATTATTGAGATTTTATGTAAAGCCTTTCGGCGTCTGGTATCAAAATCGAGTGAATCGTAAAATGGTTATGAATAGTGGTAAATTTCTAGAATTATACAGACGAAATGTTAGCATTGAATAATTAAAGAAATTTGATTCATGAAAAAGAAGATTTGTTTAGTATCATCGTGTGGTGGTCATTTTATGGAATTGATGCAGTTGCTTCCTGCTGTAAAGGATAATGATTTTTATATCGTGACAGAGAAAAATGTAGCTTCTATGGCAATTGTTGAGAAATATAAGCATTATTATTTGGTGCAGCAGGAACGTAAGAGTATCAGTTTCCTGTTTAAGTTTGCGTATAACATTATAGCTTCATTTTTTTTCCTTGTCAAGGAAAATCCTGATGTAATTATCACCACAGGGGCTGGTGCATCTTACCCAACATGTAAGTTTGGAAAAATGCTTGGCAAAAAGGTGATATATGTAGAATCTTTTGCCAAATTGGACAACAAGTCTGTGACTGGAGAGATGGTCTATCCATTCGCCGACTATTTCTTTGTGCAGTGGGAAGAGATGAAGCGTGTTTATCCAAAAGCAATATATCATGGAACAGTGTATTAAGTTGTTTGTGCCGCTCGGCACCCAGAAGTTTCCGTTCAATCGCCTCATAAAGGCATTGAACGGATTGGTAGAGCGTGGTTTGTATAAGCCAGAAGAGATAGTGATGCAGTCTTCCATATATGAGGTCGAACCAAATTTTTCGCACTATGAATTGATTCCTGCTGCTCAATTTGACGAGTTGATAGACAAGGCGCAATTAGTGATTACACATAGTGGTGTAAACAGCATCATATCTTGCATGAAACGCAAGAAGCCTCTTATCATCGTACCACGACTGAAGAAATATGGTGAGCATGTGGATAACCATCAGGTGGAGATAGCGGAACTGATGAAGCAAAAGTTTGATGTCGTAGTGATTGAAGATTTGTCGAAATTAGAAGAGGCTATCGAAGAAGCTAGGCATCATGAATACAAGCCTTGGGTGTCACATAATGCAGAGTTGGTAAGTGCCATCAAGGATTTGGTGGACAAAATCTAAGTGGAGGCATCTGCATAGATCCGTGGATAAAGAAGCTTAATTTTTATGATGATCCATACGGGAGAACTTGAAGAAGGGTATTTTTGTGACCCCAAATCTTGACCATCTGATTAAACTTCAGAAGGACAAGGAATTTTATGATGTGTACCAGTAGTCGGAATGGGTGGTGTGTGACAGCAAGATTCTCTACCTGTTCGGTAAGTTGTTGAAGACTCCAATCAAGGAAGCGATTCCGGGTTCCAGCTTCTTCACCTCTTATTATATGTATCATAAGGATGATGCAGACTGCAAGATTTTCTTGCTTGGTGCTAAGGAGGGTATTGCAGCCAAAGCTATGGAGCGCATCAATGAGAAGGTTGGTCGCCAGATGGTGGTTGGTGCTCATTCTCCTTCTTTTGGCTTCGAGAAGCATGAAGATGAATGCGAAGAATTGATTCGCATCGTGAACGAGAGTGGTGCTAATGTACTGCTCGTTGGTGTGGGTGCTCCAAAGCAAGAAAAGTGGATTATGAAGTATCGTGATAAGATGCCTGGAGTAAAGGTATTCATGGCTCTTGGTGCTACCATCGACTTCGAAGCTGGTACATTGAAACGTGCGCCTAAGATTTGGCAGAAGATTGGTATGGAGTGGCTGTATCGTTGCATGAAGGAGCCAAAGCGCCTCTTCAAACGTTATTTCGTGGATGACATGCAGTTCTTCTATTACTTCGGTAAGCAGCTCTTGGGAATATACAAGGATCCTTTCCGAAAAAAGTAGGATTACTTTCTTCGGAAGAACTTACATAGTAAGGCTATCGGAAGAAGGATGATAGCTGCTATGTAGGATAATATGATGCGTATGGCTTGCTTCATGCGTGCAAAAGTACAACTTTATGTTGAAACAACAAAAGATTTTCTTTGATTTCTTGCGATTCTGTATTGGTTCTGCCAAGGAGATACCTGATTCCTTGAAGGAAGCGGATTGGAAGGAGCTATATGCAATCGCCAAGAAACAATGCCTGGTGGGTGTTCTCTTTGATGGTATCAAGAAACTACCTGCTGAACATGTAGGGATGAAGAAGGAGTTCCTGCTCCAATGGATGGCGGAAAGCCAAATGTTGGAGAAAGCGAATGTTCGATTGAACGATGCTGCCATCCATGTTTCTGAGTGGTTCCGGAAGAAGGGATTAAGAACCTGTATCCTGAAAGGGCAGGGAAATGCATTGATGTATCCGAATCCTTATTCCCGGACTCCTGGTGATATTGATATCTGGGTGGAAGGGGGTGACAAACGGGTCATCTCTTTTGTCCGCTCTATCTCGCCTCATGAAAAGGCGTGCTATCACCACATCGAGTTCCCATCGTATAAGGGTGTGGAGGTTGAAGTGCATTATCGGCCTAGCTTCCTGTTGTGCTTCTGGCATAACAGAAAGCTTCAGAAATATTATGAGAGGGTGAAGGAGAAGCAGTTCTCGCATCGGGTGATGTTGGGAGAGCAAGGGGAGATTGCGATTCCGACGGTGGAATTCAATCTCATCTTCCAGTTGACTCATATCTATGCTCATCTGATGAATGAGGGGATTGGGTTAAGGCAGCTTCTTGATTATTATTTTGTGGTTTGCAACTTTTATAAAGTCTATCAAACATCTACTAATCATTCAGCTTCTTTTTCGAATCACCCTGTCATTTTTTCGAATCACCCCGTCCCTCTTTCCAAAGAGGGCTCCACTTTTTCCCCAAGCCCCTCTTCCTCAGGAAGCGGGGATGTAACCGCCCTCCGGTGCTCAGAACCGCTACGCTATAAGGATGGCGGGGCATCAAAGCCCTCGCCAGGTTGTGCGGGCTGGGACCGCCTGGAGATGAGTGAGGAAATGTCTTCTGATTGTGCTGGTGCTTCTTCTGCTGTTGTTCACTCTTCTTTTGCTGCTAGTTCTTCTTCTGCTGCTTTAGATAGGGTGGAAAAGGAATTGAAGGAGTTGGGGTTGTGGAAGTTTGCCGGTGCCATTATGTATATCATGCAGGAGGTGTTCGGCATGCCTGTCTCTCGCCTTATCGTTCCTCCGAATGAGAAGTATGGTAAGTTTGTACTGAATGAAGTGCTGGAAGCCGGGAACTTCGGGAAGCATGATGAAAGGAATCGGTTTGGGAAATCAAAGCTGGGGCATAATCTCCAAAGGATGTATAGGGATATGAGACTCGTGAGGTATTTTCCTGCTGAGGCATTGAGTGAACCTATCTTCAGAGTGTGGCACTTCTTCTGGAGGCTGAATAATAAGAAATAACTACTTCTATCACCCTGAGGCTGATGGTGGTATCTCTATCTTGGATGAATCGCTTTGTATCGATTGGCGTATTCCTACGGAACATGCTAATCTTTCGGAGAAGGATAAGAAACATGAGGTGCTGAAGGACTTTGAAAGTCCTTTTGAATACTAAACGGATTTTGATTTCTAAAATCATCCCGTCCTTCTTTACCATTAAAGAAGGCTCCACTTTTCTCACCAAGCCTCTCTTTCCTCAGGAACGAGAGGATGTAACCGCCCTCCGGTGCTCGGAACCGCTACGCTCTAAGGTTGGCGGGGCATCAAAGCCCTCGCCAAGTTGTGCGGGATGGGACCGCCTGGCGATGAATCTTTGGTGACGGTTTTCAAACGTATAATGAATATTTTTAATTTATTAAAAGCGCAGAAGGTTAATCTATAAGCATTTGTACTCGAATATCGATAGGTTATATGTTAGTGCTATTCTTATACCTATTCCTATTAGATAAATAATGTAGAAAGTTTAAATAATGCTAAAAAAGAATAAATGTTAAGTGCTTTTTTTGTTATTGTTAAAAATAAACCTTACTTTTGCATAAATATAATGAAATGAAACAAAGATAATGAAGGATTTATTGATGTCAAAAGATATATTAATAAATTATCTTCAGGTGATTTCTGAAAAAGGAATCCTTGATGCAGAAGATGCAGATCGTAAGGAGAATTTGCATCGCTTATTTATGTATCCAGCAATGATGGTTCCTGCAACACAGAATGCTATTCTTCAAGCTATTTCTGATGTCGTGCCTGGCAATAGTTGGGCTATAGATCCTTTTATGGGATCTGGTACTTCATTGATGTCATGTATGGAATTTGGTATGAATGTTTATGGACAAGATATCAATCCTTTCGCAGTTTTGTTGGCAAAGTCTAAAACATGCTTTTATGAAATAGAGAAGTTGCAACATTCTCTTCAAAGGATAAAAAAACTCATACAAATTGATAGCTCTGATAGTATTGATATAAATTACTATAATTTAGATAAGTGGTTTAAAAAAGAAGTACAAATATCATTTTCTAAGATACGAAGAGCCATAATTAATGAAAAAAATGTAGATTATAGAAGATTTTTTTGGGTTGTTATGTCAGAAACGATTCGTATTGGTAGTAATGATAGAACCACAACATTTAAGCTTCATCAACGGAGTAAAGAAGAATTAGCAAAAAGGAATGTCGATGTCATAAAAGAATTCTTAAATTTGGCAGATAGAAGCATTGCTGATTTGAAATTGTATAGTGACAAACTAACAGAAGAAGGACATTTGCAGGATGGTCACTATAATGGAATTTCTGTTATCAGATGGGGAAATACTCAAAAAGATATTTCAGCCGATGAAAAGTTTGATCTTTTAGTTTCTTCTCCACCTTATGGTGATAATTTAACGACAGTCACTTATGGTCAGACCAGTTTTTTGCCTCTATTGTGGATAGATTCTAAAGATATAGAATGTCCTTATGATTATGTAAAAACGACATCAGAAATCGACCGTAAAAGTCTTGGCGGTGTTGTTAATAAAAATCAATTGCAATTAAAGGTTGAGCGTTTGTGTCAAAGATCATCATCGTTTAAATCTTTTTATGAGGCTATACCTTCAGATGAAAAAGAAAAATATAATAAGACAATTTGTTTTATTAATGATTTTGACGAATGCTTAGATGTAATTATATCGCATATGAAACCTGATGCATATTATGTTTGGACAATTGGAAATCGTTTTGTTGGTGGACGTGAAATCCCTAATTCCTCGGTCCTGTTAGATTTGATGAAATATCGTGGTATTTGTCATATTTATACGGCGGAACGAAATATTCTAAATAAAAAACAAGCATGTAAAAATAAAAGTTCTCGAACTATGGAACGGGAACATATATTAATATTTCATAATAATTAATTATGGCAAAGGGACAGTTTAGTATCAGCCCGCATGTTGTTAGACAATTGGGAGCTGAGCTTGTTACGGATCATGTAACTGCATTAATGGAGTTAATTAAAAACTCATATGATGCAGATGCTACATACGTAAAAGTAACTATTGACACTCAGGGAAAATATGAAGAAAATTCTTTGTATTATCCTGACCACAATGGGTATATTCTTGTAGAAGATGATGGCTGCGGTATGGATGAAGCCACTATCACTAAATCTTGGCTTACAATATCTTACTCAAATAAAAGAGCTGTGGAGGGTAAGAAAAAAACAAGTAAAAAAGGACGTACGCCATTAGGTGACAAAGGATTGGGAAGGTTAAGTACGCAAAGACTGGCTAATATTTGCGAAATAATTTCTAAGAAAGAGAATGGTAAAGGAGTTCATGCTGGATTTGATTGGAGATCCTTTGATACTGCTTTGAAATTTTCGGATGTGGATGTTCCCATAGAAGCAATAGATTGGGATAAACCGCATGGGACAAAATTAATTCTTGAGGACCTCATATCTTCAAGCAATACATGGACGGAAGATGGTATGGTGAGATTCAAGGCAATGTTGTGTCAATTGGTTTCGCCATATAAGGAGCTACGTCCCTTTTCTGTATATGTATCAATTAATGGCGAGAAAATAGATTTGGATCAAGAGATGAGCAAGTTGACAAAATCGGCAGTTTCTGATATAACATTTGTATATAAAAATCAGGAGATGAAAATCGTTGCTGATATTTGTCCTCGTAAGCTCTTAGGTAATGATAGTGATACATATAAACGAATAATAGAAAATGATAAAGGAAAGGCTTTTTGTGATTATTTTCTTTCGCAAAAGAACTCCAAAAACTTTTCTAAATTGGATGATGGAAAAGAACATTTCCTAAGGTTAAACACCGGTTTTGGTGTAAGTAGAATATTTACGCCAACAATCTTTAATTCTGTTTTCCCAGATCCATGTGATTTTTCTGCAAAAATTAGAGAGTTCTCTTTTAGTAGGGATGAGGTTTCTACCATGTCATGGAATCAACTTTATGACAATTTTAATGCCTATAAAACTTTCGTGCAGAAACAAATTGGCATAAAGCTTTTCCGTGATGGCTTTGCCATTCGTCCTTATGGTATTGATGGACAAGATTGGTTAGATTTAAGCTCTGGTCAGACTTCTGGTGCTTCTTTTTATGGGTTGAGGCCAGGAAATGTTATAGGATATGTATCTATTAGTGAAGGGATAAATATAAATCTGAAAGATAAAACTGATAGAGAAGGTTTGGTTGATAATGAGTATTATTTTTCTTTTAGAAATCTTTTAATAACAGCAATTGAGGTGTTGAATCAAGAATTCAATATCTTACGTCGAGCTTATAATGATTTTAAGAAAATATATGCTCAAAAAAATCAAAAGATTAAAACGCTAGAACAGGCATTTTCTGAAATAGCCAAACAAAGTGATTATGCAGAGCAAGCTTCTTCTGAATATGGAACGGTTCAAATACAATTTTCTCGAATAAAAGAGAAAATTAATGATATTGTAGAACTTGATGCTACTTCCATAGATGATGTGCAATATAGAACTGTGGTTTCTTCTTCTTTTAGGGATATTTCAAAATCAGTGGATGATACTCAGCAAGTATTAAATCAGGTGCAAGGTGTTCTGGAGAAATCTAAATTGATGGATGAAGTTTTGGCAATCTTAAGACCAAAACTGGATCGTTTGGAAGAGCAACTTGCAGAATTTTCGGAATTGGCTTCATTGGGGTTAATATCTGAAATGGTATCGCATGATTTAGGTCAGGTCGCTTCTCGATTGATGGTTAAGGGTATCGAACTGGATAAAGCTCTTAAATCAGGAAAAGAATTGGACAGAGTGCTGTTATATAGTGTAGTAGAATATATTAAGAGTACATGTACCTCTATAAAAACTCAGATAAAGCACTTGGATTCTTCCTTAAAATATTCACGTGATAAAAAAGAAAGTTTGTCACTAACAAAATTTTTGAGAGAAGAAGAACTGGCTTATTATTCTCATGAGTTTGAAGAGCATAACATAGTTCCTCAAATAGAGGTAGTTAATGATTTCAATATAACTGTAAATAGTGGAAAGCTAATTCAGGTTTTTGATAATCTTATCAATAATTCTGTTTATTGGCTTAAGCATTTCAAAGTAGAAAATCCATGTATTAATATTAAAATTGATAGTCCTTGGGTTTACTTTGCTGACAATGGGCTTGGTATTGATCAGTCTATTGAAGAATCGCTGTTTGATCCTTTTATGACCTGTAAGCCTGTAGGTAAGGGAAGAGGATTAGGACTATTCATTGTAAGACAAATGTTGGATGACTTTGGGTGTAATATTTCATTGTCAGATGCCCGTAATAGTTGGGGACGGAAGTATTGTTTTGTATTGAATCTTTCTGGTTTAATTTAGTATTATTATGATAGAGAAATTAGTACAACTTCTTAATCAGTCAAATGTTAAGAAGATTATTTATGTAGATGATATTTTTTGTGTTGAAAGATATCTAGAGGATGCGCATGCTGTTCTAAGAACATGGTTGGAAACAGATGATTATCATAAACTGGATTTTATATCTAGTGATGAGGACGTTTTAGAAGAAGAGTTTGATTCTTGGTGGAATACTGCAACGGATACTGATAAGCGCAATTGTGTTTTTAACATTATGAAAATTTCCGTTGCTGGGCAGAATATTCTTCTATGTTTGAACAAAATTAAAGCAAAAGCGTTTTGGGTTGAATTCATGACACCAACAGAATTTACTGATGCCTTTATCAAAAGCCTGAAAGATGAAGTAAAGGAAAATAACCAGGTTCTATTACTTATGGATCAAGATCTTGAAGACCAAAAGCATGGAGGTGAAGAACTATTACAGAAAGTAGAAGATTCGCAGTTTGTGCATTGTGGCTTGTTTTCTGGCAAATTTACTATTGACGAAGAAATAGTTATATGGAAAAAACTGGGCTTTTCTCCAACGATTTATCCATTATCTAAAAAGCGTATTTTGGATGAGCCTGAGGAAAAAATGATAGAGGGGTTAAGAAATATTTTGTGGCTTAATCACGTATCTAAGTTAAAAGAAGATGCTTTAGAAGTTTTTGATAAAGGATATAAACTGGCCCGTCAGACATTCCAACATATGGATCCTGCTAGTTTTGATTCTGCAATTGTAAAAACTTCAGAAAAAGAAGGTTGTTGGGAATACGTAACATTGAATAGAATCTTTATGGTATTGTTAGAGAATTCTATCCAAACGTCAATAGTTGGAGAAAATAATTTTCAAAAACTTCAAAATGACCTTTGCAAATTACGAATGTCAAGTGTCTTTTGTTCTGATAATGAAATTGACAAATCTTGGTTAAGAGAGCTGAGAAAATCTGAACTCTACACTTCTGGTGCTTATATAAATCAGACATATAGTCCAGTGACTAATGGTGATATATTTAAAATCGGATCAAAAAAATATATCCTTCTATTCCAACCATGTAGTTTAGTAATTAGACATGATGGGAAAAGATCGAGACAATTAGCCTCTGCTTATATAATTGAAATTAAGAATAATAATATGCATCCTTTAAAGGTAAATGAAGTCGCATTAGAGAATTCTGAATTACCAAACTTCTCATACGTAAATATCGCATCCTTTAAGCGTGTTAGTCTTGATGTGTTAGACTTGGTTTCTTTTAATAACGAAGGACAAGCTATAATAGATGTAACAAAGGACAATTGTCCTATAGATGATGCAAATTTGTTACAACCTAATATGCTTATACGTTATCATAATATTTTGCTATTTGCCAAAAAACTTATCCCGATTCTGATTGCTTGTGATAAAGGTGATGCGAAGAATTCTATACAACATTTTTGTAAATCTTGTTTTCTGACTGTACCTTGTTTAAGGGATGGGAAGATTATTGAATTTCAAGTTCAACGTATTGGGAGATACAATGAATTACTTTCACAAGTTTTATATTCAAAACTTATGAATTATATGGCTCGTATTGCTGTGCCAAATGATTTTTCGAAATGAAAAATTAGTTATATTTTTGTTTTTGAATTGCCTTTAAATTAGGTTATTCAGAAGAGAATGGAAATAAGATGGGCAGGGCTTTTGATGAAGTTCTGCCTATCTAGTAGGCTTATTTGCTTCATACTGGAAATGGGCTTTTTTACTATATTATTTTCAATGCTATGAATGTTTTTTGACCTAGTTTTTAGTAACAAAATATAAAGTGTTGATGGTACTGATTTGCAGATACCATCAACTATTATTAATTTAATTTATGAATAACGAGAATAAAAGTAAATTCAACCTTTGGTTGTCTGAACATCCGGAGTCGTTTCATCCTAGTGATGAGGCGCGGATGTGAAGTAGAATGGGCATTTATCGAACTTGGCACTTTTTGGGGCGGTTACGACACAAATAAGGCAAACAAATCACATATTTACGACATAAACTATTACAAATGGAAAAAAGAAAAGAAAGAATAGACAACTTAGAGGAAACTCCTCATTCACATCTCCCCTATACTGATTTCGGAGACTCTATAATTAGTGATAAACAACAAATGAAGAAGAAAGTTTTTGTAAGCGGTTGCTATGACCTGCTACATTCTGGTCATGTGGAGTTTTTCCAACAGGCATCACAGTATGGTGACCTGTATGTGGGTATCGGATCGGATGCTACTTATCTGGAGTATAAGCATCGCAAGCCTATGTTCCCGCAGGAGGAAAGGCTATTCATGGTCAAGAATATCAAGGCGGTAAAGGATGCGTATATCAATGAGGGAAGCGGAGTCATCGACTTCCTGCCAACTCTTGATAAGGTGAAACCGGATGTGTTTGTGGTGAACGCTGAGGGTGGGTCTGATGAGAAACGTAGGATTTGTAAGGAAAGGGGCATCGAATATGTCGAACTCCAGCGCACGCCTCATGCTGGTTTGAAGGCGCGGTCTTCTTCTGACTTGAAGAAGGCGTTATCGAACGTATCTGATAATTCGGCACAGGAGGCGGGGATTCCTACCCGTCTGGATCTGGCTGGTACATGGATTGATCAGCCTTATGTAAGCATGCATCATCCGGGATGGGCGATTACCATCTCGCTGGAACCGACCTTTGAGGTGCGCGACCGCTGCGGTCTGTCCACCTCTACCCGTAAGATGATTCAGAAGATATGGCCGGTGAAGTTGCCGAAGATGGATCCGGAGATGCTCGCCCGACTGGTTTTCTGTTTCGAGAACAATCCTGAGCGTCATGATGGTATCATCTCGGGTGCCCAGGATTCTATCGGTATCTGTGTTCCCGGTCTGGTGCGTCATTATTATGACAATAACTTCTGGCCGGAGAAGATAGAGAGTACGCAGGATGAGATGACCCTCCGGTTCCTGGAAGACCATCTGGTGATGATTCCGATGGAACCGAGACGGCCGGGATGCAGTGTGGTGGAAGGTAAGGATATCACACCTGAGAAGGTGAAGGCGCTGGCTGATGCAGCTGATGCTTGCTGGAAGGCGATTCTGGCGCACGACCTTGATGCCTTTGCGGCAACATACAGGGCATCTTTCGAAGCTCAGATTGCGATGTTCCCGGGTATGGTGAATCCGTCTATCAACGGTGTGATAGAACCGGAGGCGAGTGTGCAGCCGATGATTGACCGCTACAGCAACATGGAGGAGGTTCTGGCATGGAAGATGCCGGGAGCCGGTGGCGGTGGTTATCTGGCACTGGTAGTAAAGGACAGTCTTAAATTTGCAGAGAATCATGACGAAGCCATCTATCTTCAGATACGAAGGGCATAACTATCTGGTGCCTTTCTTCATCATCAGCAGCCTCTTCTTTATGTGGGGCTTTGCCCATGGCATCCTGGAGGTGCTGAATCCGCATTTCCAGGAGTCGTTCCATATCAGCAAGGCGATGTCGGCCCTGACGCAGGCTGCTGTCTATGGTGCCTACTTTCTGATGGCGCTGCCTGCCGGATGGATTATCCGGAAGTGGGGCTACAGGAGGGGAGTGATAACAGGACTGGTTCTCTTCGGTATCGGTGCTCTGATGTTCATACCGGGAAGCAGGATCAACAGTTTCTACTTCTTCGTTCTGTCGCTGTTTGTGATAGGATGCGGACTGACCTGTCTGGAAACGAGTGCGAATCCTTATACTACGGTACTGGGACATCCTGACAAGGCAGAGAGCAGAATCAACCTGTCGCAGTCGCTCAATGGTATCGGTTGGATTGTAGGACCGCTGGTTGGCGGTCAGCTTCTGTTCTCGGGTGTCAACATCGCCATTCCTTATGCTCTGGTGGGTATCTTCGTGCTTGCTGTGGCACTGGTCCTGTCAAGGATCAAGTTGCCGGACCCAAGGAGAGCGCATGAGGCGGATACGAACGAGATGGTGGAGGAGAAGCCGATGCGAGTGATGGCATTCGGTTTTGGTATGCTGACCTTGTTTCTCTATGTGGCTGCCCAGACGGGTGTGAACAGTTTCTTCATCAACTATGCTGAGGAGAGTATTCATATAGAGAAGCAGACTGCCAGTCTGTATCTCGCCTTTGGCGGAATGGGTCTGTTCTTTATCGGCAGGTTGGCTGGTGGTGTCATCATGAATTATATCCAGCCAAGGCTGGTGCTGCTGGCCTGTGCCATCCTCACCTTTGTTGCCACATTGATTGTGGTGGTATGTAGCGGTACCTTATCTCTCATTGCGTTCTTCGCCCTGTATCTGGGAGAGAGCATCATGTTTCCGACTATCTTCTCGCTGGCATTGAGGGATGCGGGTACAAAGACCAAGCTTGCTTCTTCGTTGCTTATCATGACGATAGTGGGTGGAGCGGTTGCTCCTGTAATCATGGGGTATATTGCGGATACTACGGGGAGTATGGCGATTGCATTTCTCATACCGTTGGTATGTTATGGGGTGATTGGAGGGTATGCGTTATCGAATCGCCACGTTCCTCTTTAGATAAAGGAGGATTTTTCGAAAATCACCCCGTCCCTCTTTACCCTTAAAGAGGGCTCCACCTCTCACCCCTGCCCTCTCTCCTCAGGAGCGAGGGAGGAAACCGCCCTACTCGGTGCTCGGAACCGCTGCGCTATAAGGTTGGCGGACCATCAAAGGTCTCGCCAAGTTGTGCGGGCTGGGACCGCCTGGGGATGAGTGGGCATCAAAGGTCTCGCCAGATTGTGCGGGATGGGACCGACAGGGGAATAGCAGGTTATAGTTTACTGTTAATAGTTTATAGTTTACGATTGATTTCGTGGTTATTTGCTGATAACTTGCAGATTTCTTGTTAATTTCTTGGTGGTTTCGAGAAAAAAGCGTAACTTTGGCGGCAAAAGTTGAACGTTTAATTGAAAATAAGATGGAACAGACTGTTTTTAACCCTGCTCAGAAGAAGATTCTTCAGATGATGTCTTATATCAAGACTCCACAGGAATTGGATAATCTTGAAAATGTTCTTTCTCAATACTTTGCAAAGAAGGTGGATGAGGGGATTGATGAGTTGTGCGATAATGGAAGTATAACTCTTGATACCATCGAGAGCTGGGGAAATGAGCATTTACGTACTTCTGGCAAATGAGAAAGATTGTTCTTGATACTAATTGCTTGTTGATGAGCCTTCCAAGGATAAGCCCTTATCGTAAGATTTGGGATGATTTCTTGAAAGGTAAATTGACGTTGTGTGTCACAAATGAAATTATTGAGGAGTATTTAGAAATCATAGAGCAGAAGACTAATGCAAATATTGCTAGTAATGTTGTGTCAGTGATTCTAAGTCAAAAGAATGTGGAATTTGTAACACCCTATTATAAGTTGCATCTCATTCATGCTGATGAGGACGACAACAAATTTGTTGATTGTGCATTTGCTGCTGGTGCAAGTTGTATAGTGAGTAATGATGCTCACTTTAAAATTCTCAATGAGGTTGAATTTCCTCGGATTTTTGTTTTAAACATAAAAGATTTCGTGGAATTATTATTGCGGAATCAACGAAATAATTATCTTAATTAAATAGCTTGAACTTCCTGGTATCGTGTAAGTTTTCTAAAATCAACCCTCAATGGTCTTTACACCCCCTTCGGTTCCCCCATTTGTGGGGGACAGAAACCTTCCTTACCCTTAAGGAAGGCTTCCACCTCTCACCCCGACCCTCTCTCCTCAGGAGCGAGAGGATGTAACCGCTCTCCGGTGCTATATATGCCCCACCTGTCCCTCCCCAGCGGGAGGGTCCTTACCCTATACCCAAGCCCTAAATCCCTACCATAGGGATTAGGGATGTAACCGCCCTCCGGTGCTCGGAACCGCTTCGCTATAAGGTTGGCGGGGCATCAAAACCCTCGCCAGGTTGTGCGGGCTGGGACCGCCGGGGGAATAGCAGGTTACAGTTAATAGTTTATAGTTTACTGTTGATTATGTAGTAATTTCCTGATAACTTGCAGATTTCTTGTGATTTTCTTGGTGGTTATGAAAACAGTCGTACTTTGGGAAAGTAATATAAATAACTGAGCCCACTTTAAAAAGTAAGGCTTGTTTAAAATGTTTATATTTCACG
>ERZ791912.789-NODE-789-length-17567-cov-41.704089_pt1 | contig 17567 bp, 17 predicted proteins | sample MGYA00510141_ERZ791912 | MGnify/ENA primary metagenome ERZ791912 (study PRJEB30046, sample SAMN00792082) | human gut metagenome | study: EMG produced TPA metagenomics assembly of the A metagenome-wide association study of gut microbiota in type 2... | reverse complement strand
CAGAGGATTGCGAGTACTATCTCTGCGGACCTCCAATGCTGATCAAGACCGTAACCGATTATCTGGATTCTCTCGGAGTTGATCCTGAGAGCATCATGTATGATAACTTCGGATAATCTGAAAGGTTCAGATATAAAATATAAGGCTGCAATGTGATGAACATTGCAGCCTTTATTTGTTTATGTCATATTGTGATCGTCTTCATTTTTGGGCATAAAAAAAGCGATGACCTTCACAGGCTACCGCTCCAAATCTTCAATAGGTATTAGTTTTCCTTAAGGTAAAAAGATTGTTTTCAGGATAACTGCTGCAAAGATATACATTTTTTTAATATTACCAAATTATTTGAGCAGTATTTTATAAAGGAATGTGGTGTGTGGGAACACGACAATGTTGATTAAAGTTTTTTTAACTAAAAACTGATAAAAGATAATAAAAAAAGGGGCCGAGACATCACGTCCCAGCCCGATTGTTGTACTCTCTAAAAACCATCTCGCTAGATGTAAAGAGAATACGGAAAAAAAAATCCTTTTATTTCTGTTTCTTAATCTTTTCTACGTAAGCATCGATCACTGCTACTGCAGTAATGTTAACGATGTCTTGAACGCTGCTCTCTGAATCGGTGAAGTGGATAGGCTTGTTAAGACCCATCTGGATAGGACCGATGATTTCTGCCTCAGGATTCAATGCCTGGAGGAGCTTGTAAGCACCGTTGGCACTGCTCAGGTTAGGGAATACCAATGTGTTGACATCCTTGCCCTTGAGACGAGAGAATGGATACTTTTCATCGCGGAGATCCTTGTTGAGAGCGTAGTTCACCTGCATCTCACCGTCAATGGCAAGTTCAGGGAATTCCTTCTGCATCTCAGCAACAGCCTTCTTTACCTTGACAGGAGAACCTACGTTGTCGGTACCGAAGTTAGAGTAGCTCAACATGGCCATGACAGGCTCCTCGTTGAAGAACTTCACTGTTCCGGCAGACAACTTGGCGATGTCGGTCAGGACATCCTCGTCAGGGTGACGGTTAATCAATGTATCTGCAATGTAGTACACGCCCTTCTGGGTGTTGAGGATGTGCATGGTACCGAATGTCTTGTATTCGTCACGGATACCGATAACGTCCTTAGCCACCTTGATGGTGTTGCTGTATTTAGTATAGAGACCAGTGATGAAAGCATCAGCATCACCCTGCTCAACCATAGACATACCGAAGTAGTTGCGCTCATACATCTTATCGTAAGCCTCCTCGAAGCTGTAGCCCTCGCGAGCACGCTTCTCAGCCAGGTGCTTGGCAAACTTGGCACGGCGACCCTGTTCGTTGTCAGCACGCATATCTACGATTTCGATGTCAGAGAGGTCGAGCTTCAGTCGGTTAGCCACACGGTTCAGACGATCTGGGTTACCCAGCAGGATAGGCTGGCAGATACCCTCGCTCTTAGCCTGAACGGCAGCCTTCAGCATGGTAGGGTTACCGCCCTCAGCGAATACTACGCGCTGTGGGTGAAGTCTGGCTGTATCGTGGAGCTTGCGGGTAAGCTTGGTCTCCTGACCGAGCAACTGGCGCAACTGCTGCTTGTACTGCTCCCAGTCTGTGATAGGAGTACGTGCAACGCCACTGTCCATGGCAGCCTTGGCTACTGCTGCAGAAACCTCAGTAATCAGACGTGGGTCAACTGGTTTTGGAATGAAGTACTTAGGACCGAATGTAAGGTCGTTTACGTGGTAAACATCATTCACTACATCAGGTACAGGCTGCTTTGCCAAATCAGCGATAGCATGAACGGCAGCCATCTTCATCTCTTCGTTGATGGCGCGTGCGTGAACGTCGAGCGCACCACGGAAGATGTATGGGAAACCAATTACATTATTAATCTGGTTAGGATAGTCTGAACGGCCGGTAGACATCAGTACGTCTGGGCGGCTAGCCATGGCATCCTCGTAGCTGATTTCAGGAACAGGGTTGGCCAAAGCGAATACAACAGGGCTGTCAGCCATAGAGCGAACCATATCCTGAGTCAGGACATTACCCTTGCTCAAGCCAACGAACACGTCAGCACCCTTCACAGCCTCTTCCAGTGTATGGATGTCGCGGCGGTCGGTAGCGAACATCTTCTTCTGTTCGGTCAAGTTCTCACGGTCGCTTGTGATAACGCCCTTAGAGTCGAGCATGACGATGTTCTTGATCTGTGCACCGAGAGCTACATAGAGTTTTGTACAGCTGATAGCAGCAGCACCAGCACCGTTTACAACAATCTTGACGTCTTTGATATCCTTTCCAGCTACTTCCAGTGCATTCTTCAAACCGGCAGCAGAGATGATTGCCGTACCGTGCTGGTCATCGTGCATGACAGGGATGTCAAGGTTCTTCTTCAGGCGCTCCTCGATATAGAAGCACTGAGGTGCCTTGATGTCCTCCAGGTTGATACCACCAAATGTAGGAGCAATACGTTCTACGGTTTCGCAGAATTTCTCAGGGTCTTTTTCAGCCACTTCGATATCGAAGACATCGATACCGCCATAAATCTTGAAAAGCAATCCCTTGCCTTCCATAACTGGCTTTCCGCTCATGGCGCCAATGTCGCCAAGACCGAGCACGGCAGTTCCGTTACTAATTACTGCTACCAAGTTACCCTTGTCAGTATACTTGTATGCGTCATCTGGGTTTTGCTGAATCTCGAGGCAAGGGAATGCTACGCCTGGAGAGTAAGCAAGGCTCAGGTCTGTCTGTGTGTGGTAAGGTTTTGTAGGTTTTACCTCAATCTTACCAGGACGACCATTCTCATGATACAGAAGAGCCGCCTCTTTTGTGATTTTTACCATAATAATATATTGGTTTGAAGTTTTATTTTCTTACAGATTCGTGCTTTTAAGCAGCGATTTCTAAAAGTTTGTGCAAAGGTAATAAAAAACTTAGTAAAAACGAATGGTTTTTTGATTTTTTTTGTATCTTTGCACAAAAATAAGTCTACAAGCATATAAATTGACATATAGATATGGCAGAAATAAATCAATATAGGCAAGAGTTACGAGAGAAAATTATAGCTTACGCCATGGCTGAGTTTTACAAACGAGGCGTAAAAGCGGTTAAGATGGATGAAATCTCTCGCGGACTTCATGTATCTAAGCGCACTGTTTATGAAATATTTGGTGACAAGGAGGAGCTTCTTCTTGCTGGCATGAAGATGCAGCAGGCGAAAGAACTGCAGGAGCTGGAAGAGTTTGCCAATACGCAAGCCCGCAATGTGATTGATATCATCAGTTATGTGTATAAGCTGCAGATGCGCCGCAATGAGCAGGTGGGAGTGGTTTTCTATGAGGAGATCCATAAGATTCCCCGTGTTGTGGAATTCATGCGCGAGTATCATTCTAAGGAGTGTGAGGAGAGAAGTAAGTTTTTTGCTACAGGTGTGAAGGAGGGACTGTTCCGCCCTGATCTCAATTATGAGGTGCTGTCTGAAGTGGGGCATGTTACCATGGAAGAAATCATGCACCGTCAGCTTTATCGCACTTATTCGATGCAGGAACTTTTTGATAATTATGTGCTTACGGTTATCAGGGGCTTCTGTACTGAGCGTGGACTCATGGCACTGGATAGGGCTTTGGCTGGTCTGTAAAGCTGCAGCCCCTCTAGGGGCTTCCTCTAACTTCCCTTAACTTCCCCCTATGCGAAAGCCCAGTCTATTACTGTTTGTAAATCCAATATAAGATTTTGTTGATGATTCGGGTATAGAATCTGAACCATCTGTAGCTTGTTACAGGTTTTCCGCCGAAGCTGAGGAGGAATTCCCGGTACAGGTTCTGCTTCCATGGTAATCCCGCATCCATGAAGCGGAAATGGGAGTAGCCGTGCTCATGGGCATACTTCAGGGCATACCAGATGGTCATGGCTTCTGGATGCAGATGGAGGCGGCTCTTGCGCTTGCCCACTGCATAAAGAAGGTAGGCATTGCCTTGGAAGAAGACGCAGGCGCAGCCTCCTATCACTTTCCCCTTGTATGTGGTAACGAAGATTCTGCTCTCGGGGTTTCCTGCAAAGTGCATGAAAAACTCCTTGGCTGGGACAAATCTTCTCAGCTTGAACCGATAGAAATTCTTGAGCATCCGGTAGAAGAGGGCGATGTCCTGAGCCGATGTGGCTTCGTGGCTTTCCACTCCCTTTGCCGTCATGCGCTCTACTATGTTTGCCATCTTGGCAGAGAGTCTGCTTTCCGGTGCCTTGCTGTGGAGCGAATGGTGTATTTCCTGCCAGGCAATGGGGAAGTAGCGCAGTCGGCGGAAGTAGCGATATCCGAACATTTTCTTTTTCATGTCCGAGAATTCGATGTAGAAGCAGAGACGGTGGCGAAGCTGCAGGGTGATGGCCTTCAGCAGCAGTGGAAAGAGGGTTTCGGTCTCTTTCTCGTCCGCATAGCATCCTTCACCATGCGCATGCGCGTGCGTATATAAATAAGGTGGAAAGAGCGAGCCTCGTCTGCGTACGATGACAAGCAGCTGACCTCTTACTTTGCCGTCTCTTGTTGCTACGGCCATGTAAGGGGTGTCTTTGGGTGTCTGTTCCTCTATCAGGAACAGCTCTTTGCTGTGAAAAAAGTTGCCTTCCAGGAGTTCGGGCAACTCTTTGTTTTCTGTATATATCCTGATGCTGAAATCATTCATATCTTTCACTTTCTTCTGTTTTTTGCAAAAATAATAAATTAATCATAAAAATGCAAGTCTTTTATCAAAAGTATGACTTATTTTTAGTATTTTTGCACATTATGAAGATAATTATGATAGGTGCTGGCAATTTGGCCACCAGTTTGGCTGTGGCTTTAACCGATGCCGGTCACGATATTTTACAGGTTTATAGTAGGACGATGCAATCGGCGCAGACTTTGGCAACGATTGCGGGTGGGGCAGCTGTCACTGATATATCTCAGGTGAGAGCCGATGCTGATGTCTATATACTTTCCGTGAAGGACGATGCGCTTCCAGTGCTTATTCCTCAGCTTTGCAGGGGCAGGGAAGACAAGCTGTTCCTTCATACCGCAGGTTCTGTTTCCATAGATGTTTTTCAGGGTATGGCCCGCCATTACGGTGTGTTTTATCCTATGCAGACGTTCTCCAGGCAGAAGCGTGTCTCCTTCGAGGAGATACCTTGTTTTATAGAGGGCTCGGGCGAAGAAGAGGAGGCTGCCATTGAGGCGTTGGCTGCTCAGTTGAGTCATCGGGTTTACCGTTTGTCGAGCGAGGCTCGCAAGTATCTGCATCTCTCTGCCGTCTTTGCCAGCAATTTCGTGAATCATTGTTATGCCATCAGTGCCGAGCTTCTTGAGAAGCATGGTATTCCGTTTGATGTGATGCTTCCGCTGATTGATGAGACGGCAGCCAAGGTGCATCAGATGTCACCGAAGGATGCACAGACCGGTCCGGCGGTAAGATATGATGAGAATATTATCAGGAATCAGAGCCAGCTTCTCAAGAATAATCCGCTGGTGAAGGATATCTATGACCGGATGAGCATGAATATCCACCGGATGTTCCAAGTATAAAGTTCAAAGTTCCAAGTATGATAAATTACGATTTAGATAAGATAAAGGCAGTTATATTTGATGTGGATGGCGTGTTGTCTAGACAGACCATTACGCTAGCCAGTTCGGGCGAACCTCTTCGCACGGTTAACATCAAGGACGGCTATGCCATTCAGTTGGCTCAGAAGATGGGATTGCGCATAGCCATTCTCACGGGTGGTACCACCGAGGCGATACGCAAGCGTTATGAAGGTTTGGGGGTAGAGGATATTTTCATGGGATGTGCCGTGAAGATTCATACCTATGATGAGTTCCTGGCGAAGTATCAGCTTACCGATGAGGAGATTATCTATGTAGGAGATGATATTCCTGATTATGAGGTCATGCGCCGTTGCGGATGTCCATGTTGTCCTGCTGATGCCTGTTCGGATATCAAGTCTATTTCCCGCTACATTTCTTCAGCCAATGGTGGCGAAGGAGTGGGCAGGGATATTGTAGAGCAGGTGCTTCGTGCCAAGGGCCATTGGCTTTCCAATGCCAAGGCGTTTGGATGGTAATCATAAAGTTCCAAGTTCAAAGTTTCAAGTTCAAAGTAAGATGAATTATAAGATTATTTTGGCGAGTAATTCGCCACGACGCAAGGAACTGCTAGCCGGATTGGATATACCTTTCGAGGTAAAGGTAATCAAGGGTATTGACGAGAGCTATCCCGAAACTCTTGATGCCTATGAGGTAGCAGAATATATTTCCAGTAAGAAGGCTGAGGCATATCGAGGACTTCTTGATGAAGATCTTTCAGGAAAAGCTTCAGAAGAGCAAGCCGGGAACCCTTCAGAAAAAGCTTCAGAAAAGCAAGGTGAGGAGACAGTCCAGACGCTTATTCTCACAGCCGATACCGTAGTGATTGCCCCAACTGCTGATGAGCAGAACGATCAGGAGGGCAAGGGCGTAATTCTCGGAAAACCGAAGGATGAGGAGGATGCCGTTCGCATGCTCCGGATGCTGAGCGGCAAGACCCACCATGTGGTAACGGGTGTATGCTTGACCACCCGCAGCCAGCAGCGCCATTTCTCGGTCATTACCGAGGTGACGTTCAAGCAGCTCAGTGATGCAGAAATCAGATATTACATCTCGCATTACAAGCCTTTCGACAAGGCAGGAGCCTACGGCATTCAGGAATGGATCGGCTATGTCGGATGCACCGGATTGAAGGGCAGCTATTTCAATGTCATGGGGCTTCCCGTACAGCGCATCTATGAGGAAATCGCCAGCATGTAAATACGTATGGATTGTAAGCGGATTTGTCGCTGGAATCGCCAGGATGAAAGCTGAAAAGGCGCAAAAGTGAAAGAATGTATGGCAATTTAGATTTTTTAAAATTAGATTTTTCCTCATATCGCAAATTATGACTATCTTTGTGCGTTTTATGTAACTAACGAAGAAATATGAGTGAAAAAATGAAAGCCCAGGCAAGAGAAATCCTGGATCAGTATTTGGAGTCGAACCAGCATCGCAAGACCCCGGAAAGATATGCCATCCTTGATGCTGTCTTCAGCATGAAAGGACATTTCACACTAGAAGCGCTGGGGGCTGCTCTGGAGAAGAAGAATTTCAGAGTCAGCAGAGCCACGCTCTATAATACCATCCATCTCTTCCTGGAGTTGAGATTGGTGGTGAGACACAATCTGGTGGATGGAACCAAATATGAGGTTAGTTCCAGCAACGAAAACCATGTGCATCAGGTATGCACCGTATGCGGAAGAGTTACCGAGGTGCAGGCACCCCTGGTGCAGGCTGCCATCAGCGAAACCAAATTGCAGCGATTCCGTAAGGATGCCTTCGTGCTATATATCTATGGCGTGTGCAGTGCTTGCCAGGCTAAGATTACGCGACTCCGCAACAACAAGAATGAAAAGTCTAAATAATTTTATATTATAATAAAATGAACACAGGTAAAGTAGATGTCCTACTGGGTTTGCAGTGGGGCGATGAAGGTAAAGGTAAGGTGGTTGACGTGTTGACCCCTAAGTATGATGTCATTGCTCGTTTCCAGGGTGGTCCTAACGCAGGTCATACCCTCGAGTTCGAAGGCGAGAAGTATGTGCTCCGCTCTATCCCTTCTGGTATTTTCCAGGGTGGTAAGGTGAACATCATTGGTAATGGCGTAGTCTTGGCTCCAGACCTCTTCATGGGCGAAGCTAAGGATTTGGAGAAGAGCGGTCACGACCTCAAGAGTCGTCTCTTCATCTCTAAGAAGGCTCATCTCATCATGCCTACTCATCGTGTGCTCGATGCTGCTATCGAGGCTTCTAAGGGTAAGAACAAGGTGGGTACTACCGGTAAGGGTATCGGTCCTACTTATACAGATAAGGTGAGCCGTACTGGTCTCCGCGTAGGCGATATCCTCGACAATTTCGAGGAGAAGTATGCTGCTCATAAGGCTGCTCATCTCAAGACCATCGCAAGCCTCGGTTATACCGACTTCGATATCACAGAGGTTGAGAAGACCTGGATGGAGGGCATCGAATACTTGAAGCAGTTCAAGCTCATCGATAGCGAGGTGGAAATCAACAAGGTGCTCCGTTCCGGCAAGGATATCCTCTGCGAGGGTGCTCAGGGTACCATGCTCGATGTTGACTTCGGTTCTTATCCTTTCGTTACTTCTTCCAATACCATCTGTGCGGGTGCCTGCATCGGTCTGGGTATCGGTCCTAACCGCATCGGCAATGTTTATGGTATCATGAAGGCTTACTGTACCCGTGTTGGTTCAGGTCCATTCCCTACAGAGCTCTTCGATGAGACAGGTGCCAAGATCCGTGACCTCGGTCATGAGTATGGTGCTGTTACCGGACGTGAGCGTCGTTGCGGCTGGTGCGACCTCGTACAGCTCAAGTATTCTGTGATGGTGAACGGTGTTACCGAGCTCATCATGATGAAGAGCGACGTGCTCGATGGCTTCGATACCGTCAAGGCATGTGTGGCTTATAAGCTGAAGGATGGCACTGTAACCACAGACTTCCCTTACGAGATTACAGACGTTGAGCCTGTTTACAAGGAGTTCAAGGGTTGGAAGACAGATATGACCAAGTTCACTTCTGAGGATCAGTTCCCACAGGAGTTCAAGGACTACATTGCATTCGTAGAGGAGTTCCTCGAGACCAAGATTGGCATCATCTCAATCGGTCCAGACCGTGCTCAGACTATCGTACGTAAATAATTTTATAGTGATTAATGTTTAGTGATTAATGTTTACTTTGAGGGTTAACATTGCGCTGAACATTAATCACTAAACATTAAACAATAAACATTAATAAATGGCTCAGAAACCAAGTATACCAAAGGGCACGAGAGATTTTGGTCCTGTAGAGATGGCGAAGCGTAATTACATCTTCAATACCATCAAGGACGTATATGCCCTTTACGGATTCCAGCAGATTGAGACTCCAGCCATGGAGACCCTTCAGACTCTGATGGGAAAATATGGCGAGGAGGGCGACAAGCTGCTCTTTAAGATTTTGAATTCAGGAGACTATATGAACAAGGTGAGCGATGAGGACATTCATTCGCTCGGATCGCTCAAGTTGGCTGCCAAGCTCTGCGAAAAGGGACTTCGCTACGACTTGACTGTACCTTTTGCCCGTTACGTTGTCCAGCATCGTGAAGAACTCCAGATGCCTTTCAAGCGCTATCAGATTCAGCCAGTATGGCGTGCTGACCGCCCTCAGAAGGGTCGTTACCGTGAGTTCTATCAGTGTGATGCCGATGTGGTTGGCTCTGATTCTCTTCTCAACGAGGTAGAGCTGATGCAGATTGTGGATACCGTCTTCACCAAGTTTGGTGTGCGCGTCTGCATCAAGATCAACAACCGCAAGATTCTTACAGGTATCGCTGAGGTTATCGGTGAGGCTGAGAAGATTGTAGACATCACCGTGGCTATCGACAAACTCGACAAGATTGGTCTCGACAATGTTAACGAGGAACTTCGTCAGGATGGTATCTCTGAAGAAGCTATCGAGAAGTTGCAGCCAATCATCTCTCTGTCAGGTACAAACGATGAGAAGCTTGAAGTGATTTCTAAGGTTCTCGAAGGCTCGGAAGTGGGTTTGAAGGGAGTAGAGGAAACCAAGTTTATCCTCGATACCTTGAAGGCTGTAGGCTTGCAGAACGAGATAGAGCTCGACCTTACCCTGGCTCGTGGCTTGAACTATTATACCGGAGCCATCTTTGAGGTGAAGGCGCTCGATACTCCTATGGGCAGTATTACCGGTGGTGGCCGTTACGACAACCTTACCGGCATCTTCGGTCTTCCTGGCTTGAGTGGCGTAGGTATCAGTTTTGGTGCCGACCGCATCTACGATGTGCTGAATGCGCTCGATTTCTATCCTAAGGAGGCGGTGAATACCACCCAGGTGCTCTTCATCAATTTCGGTGAGAAGGAGACTGCCTACTGTCTGCCTGTCGTCAGTGCAGCCCGTGCAGCCGGCATCCGTACAGAGATTTTCCCTGACAAGGCGAAGATGAAGAAGCAGATGAGCTATGCCAATGCCAAGAACATTCCGTTTGTGGTGCTTGCAGGCGAAAACGAGATGGCTCAGGGCAAGGTTACATTGAAGAATATGGAAAGCGGTGAACAGACCTTGGTTTCTACCGAGGAGCTGATTGCTGCTGTAAAGAAATAAGTTTTTAAAAGTTTAGTTCTCGTCCTCTCATGCTTGTGTATGTGAATATATGGTATGGCAGGGCGAGTTTTTTATTCTGTAATGACAAATTCTTAAACTACAAAACAATGAAGAAAATAAAGGCAATTTTATGCGTCTTCCTGTTGGCTTTCCTGATGACATCCAGCACGAAGACCACCACCATCTTTGTGATAGGTGATTCTACCGCAGCCGAAAAAAGCAATTACAAGACGAGTCCTGAGCGAGGCTGGGGTATGGTTCTGCAGGGTTGTTTCGATGACAAGATCATCGTAGACAATCATGCCGTCAACGGTCGCTCTTCCCTGAGCTTCCTCAACGAGGGCCGCTGGCAGAAGGTATTGGACAAGATCAAGCCGGGCGATTATGTCTTCATCCAGTTCGGACATAACGACGAAAAGCCGAAGCCAGACCGTCATACCGATCCGGGTTCCACCTTTGATGCCAATCTCGCCAAGTACGTGAACGAGACCCGTGCCAAGGGCGGTATTCCGGTGCTTTTCAATGCCGTAGTGCGCCGTTGCTATTATTCCGGAGAATTGAAGAATGATGATGATGAGAAGCTGCGCAACAAGAAGTATGACGGCAAGGAGCTCATCAACAGCGATACCCTGATAGATACGCATGGCGCCTATGTCGTAGCACCTCGTCATGTGGCAAAGGCATTGAACGTTCCTTTCGTTGATGCCACCAAGGTTACCCACGACATCGAGACCAGCATGGGCATCGAGGGCAGCCGCAAGCTTCACATGTGGTTCCTGCCAGGCGAGAACCCGCAGGTTCCCGCTGGCAAGAAAGACAACACCCATTACAACATCTATGGAGCCCGCATCGTAGCCAACGCTTTGGCTGATGAGATAGGCAGGCAGGTTCCGGCATTGAAGAAACACGTCCGCCATTTCGACCATGTGGTATCCCAGGAGGGTAGAGGTGATTTCTTCACGCTGCAGGAGGCTGTTGATGCCATTCCGGCAGGCAAGAAGACTACCGTCCTCATCCTGGGTGGCGAGTGGAAGAAGCCAGCCCGCATGGATGGCAAGAAGATCAGGTTCGTGAAGTATTTCGGCGCAACCATCAGATAATGGATTCCTGCGCCAGCCATGCCTTGACGTCGAAGCAAGGACATTCCTTTCTGACGTAAGGCAGATCGCGATGCCCCAGAATTCTGGCATCAGGATAGCTGAGAATCAGACTCTTGAGGAGCGTCTTCAGCGAGTCCTTCTGTGCCGGGGTTCGGGTATCGGCAGGGTGCCCGTTCTCGTCCAGTCCGCCCTCATAGCAAACCCCGATGGAATGGGCATTGTAGTGGCGGGCATGGGCACCAATCTTGTTCTCCGGACGGCAGGGATAGATAACCCCGTCCTTGGTGATGTAGAAGTGATAACCTATTCCTGAAAAACCGCGAGCCCGGTGGCTTGCTTCCAGATCTTCTACCGTGAAGTTCCGGGTAACACGTGTGGCACTGCAATGTACCACAATCAATGAGATTTTTCTACTGTTCTGCATAATCACAGAGTTTTTTAGTGGTTAATTTAGTTTTCCTTTTTTTTAGTGGTTAATTTAGTTCTAATTGCAGCTGGCTACAAAGAAAGAGCTTACGATGGCAGTAAGAACAGTGATGATGAAGTTGATGACAGTTTTCCAATTAATCTTTTTCATTTTTTTTTAGTGGTTTAAAAGGGTTGATAACCCAAGCGAAGGAAATGCCTAAGCACCCGTACATGGTGATGAAAATGTCTGGACTTGTCAGGACAGAATGATGTCCCCTCTGTTTACCATCGGAATGCTCCTGTCGCATCCCTTCGCCGGATTATCTAACCGTGGTTTGACGTATGAATATTATTTAGCGCGATTCTCTTCTTTTAGTTCTCTTCTTTCTCTAGAGGCCCATCTGACCGGAATCAGTGTCCGAGCCTGATCCTTGATTTCCGGTGTCTGAACCTGCCCCTTGATTTCCGGTATCCGAACCCGTATCTGATCCCGTGTCTGAACCCGTATCTGATCCGGTATCAGAAGTCTTGCCCTTCTTCTTGGTAAGCTCCTTCACATTCTTGAGCGTAGCCTCCAGGTCAAGCTGGTTGTTGGAGAACTTACCCGTGGCACGGGCACGGAGTCTCACTCCGTCAATGTGGTTAGCCACGCTGAATTCCTCCTCGCTGTCGGCTCCCTTCTTTGGTCGGATACCGATGCTGAAAATTGCGAGGTTCTCAATCTTGACCGCTACGTTCTGCATGACCAGCTCTCTTACACAGACCACCATGTCGGTGAGGATACCTCTGATGGTGCCAGCCGAGAAAGGGGTGTTGTGAGAAGCCATGTGCTCTGCCAGTTCGGCGATGCCGATGGTGTGGGTCACAACAGGTCTTGCATAAAACTTGCCGAACGCCTTCTTGATGAGGCTGTTGGTACACTTAACTAATTTGAACAACAACATAACAATTTTTTTTAGTGATTAATAATTTAGTTATTTAACTCCTGCCAATCTCTCTTGATTGACAATGCAAAGATACAACATTTGCGTGGTGCTATTTAGGGTTAACGAGAAATACGAGAATAATGAGAAATAAAGTTGAAAAAAAGGGGAAAAAATAAAAAAAACGCAGAAAAAAGGGTCTATATGCCACGATGAACGGGTGGCGTATAGACCCTTTTGCGGTGTATCATACTTCCTTGTTATCTTATACTTCCTTCCAGTCAACCAGTCCCTTTCCCATATCATCCAGTTCTATGGCAAGGGCGATTACTTTCCGCTTATCAGCCTTGAAAGGCTCGGCATATTGCTTGGCTTTCATCTGCTCTTCGGCAGCATCCACGCCACCGTTGTTGCTCAGCTTCAACTCCAGCACATAGATGAAGTTGGTGATTTCTACCACCATATCAATCCTGCCCGTAGCTATCATCTTCTCTACTTCCACCCGGCAACCGATGGCGTTGAAGATAGTGCTCAGAATCAGGCGGTAGCGCTCCTCCATATCCATGCTGGCAAGCTTCTTGTTGCTGTAGGGCACGTCAGCTATGAGAGCCTTCAGGCATTTCATGGCTTCGGGAAGATTGCCAAGGCTGAGGTGAACATTCAGAAATGCCTGGGTAGATTGAAGGTCATTGTTCTTCCGCATGGCCAATGTTGGCAACACGATTTCATTCAAGGCTTGCCTTACCTCGAAGTTAGGAATGCCAAGAAGATAAGTTCCGCTTATGTAACCCTTAATCGTGAGATAGCCCGACTGATAAAGAAACAGCTCTGCTCCGCCGCCCGTCACGTCAGAAGTCTCTATGATTGTGTCCAACAGGGCACTATGGTCAAAATCCTTCAAACGAATCTCCATGTCATCCACAAACTTAGGCAACAGCGAGGTTGCACCTGATGAAGCCCAATAGTTCCTCAGTTTGGAATCAGCAAGGGCATTGATAAGGCTGAAAGGATTAAAGATATCCACCATACTTTCATGGCTGAAATGATAGCCATCGTAATAAGCTGTCAATTGTGCTACAGCTTCATCGAACGTCCATCCGTTCTTTGATGCCAACTTATTGATTTCCGGCTTGAAATCACGTACCACCTCTTCCTTCGTAATACCGCAGAGAGCTGCATATTCAGAATCGAAGCTGATGTTACTCAGATTGTTGAGTACAGAGAAGAGAGAAATTTGCGTAAACTTGGTGATGCCGGTGATGAAGACAAACTTTTCGTATTTATCATCTGCCTTGAGAATGGCAAAAACCTCACGATAAATAGCGGTACATGCTTCGTGATGCGGAGTTTTCCACGAATGCTGCAATGGAGAGTCGTATTCATCGATGAGGATGGCAACCTGCTGTCCGGTTTGCTCATACGCCTCTACGATTATTGCATTGAAGCGGTCGGCAAGTTTGGCGGTTGGCTTAGGAGTAATGCCATATTCCTCCTCTAATTTGTCGAAAGTGATGTCGAGGTAGGAGCGCAAAGTGTCCGGTTCAGCGCCGGCACGACTCATATCGAGTCTGATGACAGGGCGCTTCACCCATTCCGTCTCCAGCTGCATAATCTTCAATCCCTCGAAGAGTTCCTTCTTTCCCAGGAAATAGGATTCGAGCGTATCTACAAGAACGGATTTACCGAAGCGGCGAGGGCGGCTCAGGTAATTATACGTTTTATTTCTGTTGGCAAGTTGCCAGATGATATCTGTCTTGTCAACATAAAAATAGCCTTCCTTTCTGATTTTCTCAAAAGACTGGATGCCAACAGGCAATCTTCTATCGTTAGTCTCTACCATAATTCCTAATCTGTCTTTTAAATGAACTTTTCCGCAAAGTTACGACTTTATTTTCATATCTGCAAGAGATTTCGGGGAAAAGTTACAGAAAAAGGGTCTATATGCCACGATGAACGGGTGGCGTATAGACCCCTTTTTGTTGTATCAGGGATACCGATGGATGGCGCTATGTGGTCTGATGGGGCGCTGCATGGCTAGAGTTTCATCTGTTTTATCTCTTCTTCCGTCAAGCCGGTGGCTTGGGTTATTTGAGTGACAGGAAGCCCCAGGGACAGAAGGTTTCTGGCTATCTCAAGGCTTCGCTGGTTCATACCTTTTTCCATGCCTTTTTTCATGCCCTTTTCCATGCCTTTCTCCATACCTTTTTCCATGCCTTTCTCCATGCCTTTCTCCATACCTTGCTGATAACTGTCGTACTGAAGAGTCTTCTCTACCCTTACAGAATCCCAAAATTTGTCGTAGGCTCTGAGTTCGGCATCTGTAAAGCCGGAGATTTTCAACTCTTCTACGGCTTTTCCTATCTCCGGGTCACGAAGCAGATCGGAAGGAATCTCCTGGGTGTTGACATTGATTTCCGTGAGAAAACGGAGCCACAATACCATCATGCGCTTGTCGGAGATGGAATGAGGAGTGAACTTAGGGAGTTCTATGAAGGTGAAATGCAAGCCTTCGATTACCTTGTTGCTGTCCTTGTCGTGCACGATGCGATAGTTGTGGATGAATTCAGGAGTATCACGCTCGAAGATGTCATTCACAAGATTCAGGGAATATACCGGTTGCAGATCGCTGTATTTCTCGCGCTTCATCGCCTGACTCACGTAGAGCTTGGAGGCATTGAACAGTACGCGCTGCTTGAAAGCGTTGGACCATTCCATCTGCATCTCTACGCAGAATTTCCTGCTTCTGGCATCGGTGCAGAGTACATCTACTATCGTATTCTTGTGACCTTCCAGTTCGGGCACAAGTTCTGTTGGCAGATACTCTATCTCGTGTATCTGCTCCTCTTCGCTGAGTGGCAGGAGGGCGTTCAGAAGGCTGATCAGTCTTTTAGGATGATTGCCGAATATCTTCTTGAACGTGAGGTCTGCCTTAGGATCTAAGTACTTCATAACCATCTGTTTTAAAATCTACAGCGCAAAGTTACGACTTTATTTTCATATCTGCAAGAGATTTCGGGGAAAAGTTACAGAAAAAGGGTCTATATGCCACGATAATCGGGTGGCGTATAGACCCTTTTTTGTATCAGGGATATTGAAGGATGCCGCCACACGCCCTGAAAGGGCAGAAGCTCCTAGCCCAGGGCAACGCCCTGGGTATCAGAGAATTTACCAAGGCGCCCTGTAAGGGCAAAAGCTTTAAAACTCTAGGCAAAACATAAGGCTTTTGCCCTTACAGGGCGCCTTGCTGATTGCCATCATACCCAGGGCGATGCCCTGGGCTAGGAGCTTTTGGGCCTTCAGCCCGTACTTGAACCACATGCGAAAGTTCAGTAATGAGTCCACTTTAAAAAGTAGTTTTTGGTTCTTTTTCCTACAAAACGCCATTTGATTATCAGATGATTACATTTGAAGAAATTATCAAAAATGACTTTTTTAAGTAGACTCAGTAATGGGATAATAAAATCTGTGTAAATCTGTGAAATCTGTGGGACTTAAAAGATAAAAAGGTAAAAAGTATCTGTGTAAATCTGTGAAATCTGTGGGACTTAAAAAAACATCTGTGGGACTTAAAAAAACAATCTGTGGGGTGATGAAAAAAAAAGCCCTGAGCAGAATGGTCTGCCCAGGGCAATATTTCCCATGAAAAACGGGAAGTGCTTTTACTTGAAATATCTCTTGTAGAGACCAGCGAAGCCAGCACAGTGGCGAGCCTCGTCCTTAGCCATCTCGTGAACAGTATCGTGGATGGCATCAGAACCCTGCTCCTTAGCGAGCTTGGCAATGCGGAACTTATCCTCGCATGCACCCTTCTCTGCAGCGATACGAGCCTCGAGATTGCTCTTGGTATCACCCAGAACCTCACCCAGCAACTCAGCAAAACGAGATGCGTGGTCAGCCTCCTCGTATGCATAACGCTTGTAAGCCTCTGCAATCTCTGGATAGCCCTCACGGTCTGCCTGACGAGCCATGGCAAGGTACATACCCACCTCGCCGCACTCACCTGCGAAGTGATCCTTCAAACCCTTGATGACCTCATCATCAACGCTATCCTTGTATGCCTGACCGAGAACGTGAACTGTAGCGAATGTCAAATCATCATCCACTGTATCTTCCATCTCCTTGAACTTGCTTGCTGGAGCCTTGCAGATAGGGCACTTCTCTGGTGCCTCTGTTCCTTCGTAAATATAACCGCAAACGGTGCAAATAAATTTCTTCTTCATAATGTTAATGTTTTAAATTTTATTGTATAATAATGAGTTAATTCATCTTCTTCGCACATTCTGCGCAGATGCCCTTGTAGTAGAGCTGCTCTTCGTGCACGATGTTGCCATTGATCACTTTCTCGTCTTCAAGTACTGGGGCTTTCTCATCGAAGAGGTCGATGATCTTGCCGCATTTCTTGCAGTAGAAGTGGACATGGCTGTTGATGTTACCATCGTAGCATACACGATGTTCATCAATTGTAATCATTTGAGCTGCATGCTTCTCGCTCAACATTCGGAGCGTGTTATAAACTGTGGTACGACTCAATGTTGGTACATTTTCACATAGTGACTGATATACTTCATCGATTGTTGGATGAGTTGGATGCTTGATCAGATAATCCATGATGGCAATTCTTTGTACCGAAGGACGAATGCCTCTTTCCACCAATCTAGCGTATGCTTCTGTCTGTTTCATGCTCTTTTTTATTACTGTTATTTATTTTCGTTTGCAAAGATAATCAATTTATTTTTAAAAACCAAATAATTCTGTAAAAAATACAAAGAATTTTAGTACTTTTTACAGAATTAACGGAATTTTTACTTTTCGGGATGATTTTTACCAACCTTTTCTTGTTTTTTCCTAGAGTTTTTCGATGAACGCCTTCATTTCAGCCTCATGTTCCTTAGCCTTGAGGAAGAGGTGCCACTGGTTCTGGGCTCTAACCAGGTTGTGCTCAGGATA
>ERZ791912.783-NODE-783-length-17618-cov-2.433297_pt1 | contig 17618 bp, 30 predicted proteins | sample MGYA00510141_ERZ791912 | MGnify/ENA primary metagenome ERZ791912 (study PRJEB30046, sample SAMN00792082) | human gut metagenome | study: EMG produced TPA metagenomics assembly of the A metagenome-wide association study of gut microbiota in type 2... | reverse complement strand
CGGTGATGGCAATAGCGCAAGCGTCGTAGCGCTCCGCAAACATCGCCTCGCCGCTGGTGGCGTAGAAGTGACCGATCATCATGTCCTGATTTGCCAGCGCCTGGGCATCCTGGTCTTTGACGGCCAGGTTCCACATCTTTACCGCCGCAGCGTCGCCCGCGTCCAAGGGGATGGGATCAAAGGTCTGCGTGATGGTAGGCTTCTTCATGGTAGTAAAGGTGTGGCCCAGAATGTCCTGCTTGGTGTCGGTGCTCCAGTCCATTTCCTCGCTGCTGTCCTCGACGCGCTTACCGATAGCGCTCCACACAGGGGCGGATGCGGTGCCGGTGTTCAGGTACGCAATGAGCAGTTCGCGGTCAATGGTCTGGCCCGCCGTGGTGTTGAATTCCAAATCTGCCATTATACATTCACCTCGTAATTCAGTTTCATAAGGATTTGGTGATCTTCGTCCCCGTTTTCATACATGGCAAACAGGGAAGATCGCGTAGTCGGCTCCATGCTGATAACGCGCTTGTCATCGCCAATGTCGGGCTTCTGCCCGTTCGCCCAATCACCGATAGCGTTTAACATCTCGTCAGCCTTGAGCCGTTTGTCGTTGCTGCTCCCCGGCTTTACGCGGTAGATAATCTTGAACTGATACTCTGCCACATAGCCGCCGGTAATGTACTTCCGCACGATATACGCCGCCTGAATGGTCGACATCGCCATAGCGGAAGTGTCGGCGGGGAGAAATTCAAAACGAATAAGGTCTACCGGCAACTCCGGGTATGTGTTCAGCCACACAAGCAGCTTTCGCGATACCTGATCTTCCTCTGCCGCCGATACGGCCTTTTTAATCTTTTCCAAATTTCTTCACCGCCTTATCTGCCACCCGCACCCACTTCTCCATGTTCTGCGCTTTGGAAGCGTCAAACCAGTGCGCCTGTGCCTGCGGATGCATTGTTGTGTTAAATACAAGATTTCGGTCTGTTGCCACCTTGTGCCCGCCTTTGGGTGCGTATGTGCTGCCGGTCGCCGGGTCTACCATCACTTTTCCGTAGTACAGAAACCGGGCGTATGGTCCAGGGTAAATGACCTCGTTACCGACCACCCGCGTTCTCTGCGTCAGAGAGCCTGTAAGCGCAGGAACAAAGGGGATGGTATCTTTCATCACCTGTTGCGCTAAAACGCTTTCAGCGCGGCCACAGGCCCTTGCAAGCTGCCGCTTTACCTCGTCCATGCCGGACACGTCAACAGAGAACTTGAGCGACATCTTATGCCCCTCCGACTTCCCAATGCTGCATATCCACGCTGCCAAAATCTTTCTCATCCACTTTGGTCACGTTGTAGCAGCCGTCCTGTGCCATAGCCACGTCCTCTTTGTCTGTGACAAACTCGCCTTTTACAAAGAACGTCAGCCCGCCGTTACCGTTGAACGACAGCGTCCACAGACCGGACTTGTCCGCCGCCGCAAGAAACGCCTGCGGGGGCGCGTAAGTTTTGGCCTTGCCTGTCGTGCCGTCCATCGCTTCCACAGAGAACGGAATGTACAAGTTTACTGCGTCTGCGCCCTCAAGGCCGCTTTCACGCACGTTGACCGCCTTGCTGGCCTGCAGCATAACCCCGCGCAGGATGGTCACATACAGCTTTGTGATTTCCTCAAAGGTCGCCGGGTCAGTCTCCTGCACGGCGTTGTAGACCGTTATAGTGTGGGGCGCGTACAACCACAGCACCCCCCTCCCCGATACAGCAGACCGGTATGCGCCAGATACTCGTTACAGGTCGCCGCCAGCAGTTTCTTCGCACCGTCCGTTGCACTCAGTGCGGACGCAGCAGCTTCACCGCCGCTGGCCAGCGTCCGGGAGTACCCGCCTACCGTTTCGCTTTTCACGTCATCGCCGGTCGCCGCGTTCGTCAGTTTGGTTGCGGCAAGCTGCTGCGCGGCCTCGATCAACTGATACTTGTCCACCAATGCGCAGCAACACATCTTTACCGCATCCAGATCGGCGTGGTCTTTGGCTTTGTTGCGCGTGTAGTAATCGAGAAAGGAGCTGGCTCGTACAGCCAGACGCGGATAATCTTCCTCGCTCACGGTTCCCATATAGGTGCCGGAGTAGTATTTAAAATCTGCGTAAGCCATCAGCGCCCTCCTTCCAAAACTGCGAGTCTTTCAGCCTTTTTCATCGAACTGCTGACCCCTTCCACCCCGTTTTCATCGGCATACGCAAGCATTTCAGCTTTTGTCATGTCGGAGAAAGCCGGGGTGTCAGGGTCAGGCTCATTCAGCAGTTCAGTTAGCCCCCCACTGCCGGAGTGATGGAGCCGACAACCACGCCGTCAATGCGCTCGGCGAACAGCACCATGCCGTTGATAACGGTATCGGATGCGGTCATGTTGGTGTAATCGGGTTCCTCGTGGATGCCGATATAACCGGTGGCGTCGGTGGTGAAGTTGAACACCTCGCCCAGATCTGCGCCGTTCACAGGGATGTAGTACAGGACGATGTTGTCCTTGGCGGTGGCGTAAATCTTGCCCTTGGGGACGCTGGAGTTCAGAATCACAGTGCCCAGACCGAGAAAGTTCTCGACATAGGTCATGCCAAAAGCGGTCTGCAGGGTGATGTTGGCAGTTGCGAGATAGTCCGCAACGTCCAGCGGGTTCATGAAATACACTGCGCCGATCTCGTCATCCTCGAACAGCACCTGCAGCTGGCCCCATGCCTGAGCCAAGGTCGCCTGGAAGGTAGCACCGCTGGCCGTGCCAGTACCGGTTGCGAGGAAGCCGAAGAAATCCTTGCGGATACCTTTCTGCACGTCCTTCAGCATTTCATCGGTGGTCATTTCGACGGCCTGATCGTAGCCGCGATCAGTGATTGCCTCGGCAGAAGTGGCCTTACGCCACTTCTTCAAGGTGATCTCCTTGTAGTTCACAGTCTCGGTCTTGTACTTGCTCAGAGGGATGGTCTCGCCCTCGGCCACAGCGCCGTCTTCCAGAGTGCCGGTAGCCTTGTAGCTCTTGAGCACAGTACCGGACTGCTTGGCGATCTTGCGGGTAACGCCCAGAGCCTCCATCAACTTCTTGATGGAATAGCCGAACATTTCGGTAAATTCAATTTCGCGCACACGCGCGAGGTCAGCTTTCTTAATGAGCTTAGGATCAGCAGCCATTTTTATTCTTCCTTTCTAAACAAATCCATATTTGCGGCGATTGCAGCGCGCCGCTCCGCTCTGTCGGAGATTTGCATAATCTCGTCCTTGGTCATAGGCTTCCCGCCATCGTTGAGCCGTGCGCCCATATCCAGCCGGACAGCAGGCTTAGAAACAAGGCCCTTATAGGTGCCATCTACGAGAGCATCAAGGCTCTTGGTATCCTTGATTTTCTCGCCGTCCAGCTCCAACGCGGCCATTTCTTCGCCACATCCGCGCATCGCAAGATCGAGATTCGCGCCGGTGATATTTTTGCTCTCAAAGTAAGCACGCACGGCCTTTTCTTTCGCCGCCTTGCTTTCCTTTGCCGTGACGCCGGATTTATAAGCTTCAAAGTCCGAGTGTTCCTTCTCGTACTTTTCCTTATAGCCGCCGTCACCCGCTGCCTTGAGGTCATCCAACTGCTTCTGGACGCTTGGCAGTTTCTCCGCATCGGCCTTGTATCGGCTTACATCCGCTTTCAGACCGTCCACAGTGTCGGTATGCGCTTCGATGATGGTATCTACCTGCTCATCAGTAAGGCCCATACCCTTCAAAAGTTTGCGTGTAAGTGCCATGACACTATCTCCTTTTCTTTGGCCGCGTTTCTTTGCGGACGATAGTTTTTATAAAAACCGCTGTGCTTCGCGGGTTTTACTTAAACAAAAGAGCCAACCGGCTACAAATCGTAGTCAGCTGGCTCCTATTGCCCTTTCCCGCGCCCAATTACGCGGGAGTTGAATATTTGATTGTTTTTTTGACTTCTAACACGATGTAACCGTCACCCTTGCGCCGGATCTCCACATCGTTGCCGCGCCGGATAATAGCCTCGATGGTCTGCATCAGTTTATCATCCATCAGCCCACCCCGATTTCTTTCAAATACGCTTCATACTCATAGGGGATGCCAATGTCATAATTCTTGTAGTAATGCAGAAACTCATACGGGAAGGTGAATTTACCGTCCCAAAACATACCTGCGTGAAGTTCTTCGCCAGTAAACATATCAAAACTGGGCAACGATGTCAGCCCGGCATCAAGGGAGGAAATGTGGCTTAAAATCGCTTCTTTTGGGATACTATTTTTGTATTTCTTATAGTCTTCAAAATTCTCAATAGAATTCTTGTATGGCAATCCTTTAAAAAAACCGAAATCCATGTCACTTTCTCCTTCCTCTTTGATTTGGGGTAAACGGCAAAATATTTCCTTCCCCATGTGTTCCTACTTTCAGTACGCCAGCACCGGAAATAAAAAGCACATCGTCTGGGGCTTTCACTTCAACGCCAAGTGCATTTGCCAGCTCTTCTGCAAAGCAATAATCGTTTTCCATGCGTGCGCCTGTGCTGCAAGATAGCAAACGAACTTTCTGGCCATTCCACCCTTTACTATGCCGAATGACTGCGGCAAGTAAGCGCGGTGACATATTGAGTTCTTTTGTACCAAATCCGACTGCCGTCTGGCTTCCGTGCATAGCGACGTCAAAATACGTTTTAAGAGGTTTTACCCTTTTAACGTTTTCATTCAGCGGGTCACCGTCCGGGAAGCACGCAATGCCATTTTCCAGCTTCATTGTACGTCTTTTCACAATAGAATTCAAGTTATCTCTTGCGTCTGCGCCGAAAAACTTAAGAGTGTCGCTATCGTCTTTAGCGTAAGCCGCTGCCACTTTTGCTCGTTGCGTTTTTATGGAATTTGCCGCTTTGATTGTTGCGTCATCCGTAAAATAGACGCGCATCCGCTCCGGTTGCTCCGGCAGTCCAGCTTCCGCGCTGAACGCCTTGTATTTAGCGTTTAGCCGCCGTAGCCGTATGTTTACCGCTGTCTCGTCTTCATGCAATCCTGCGGCTTTGTAGGCGGCTTTCTCGCGCTTGAGCTTTCGAATCTCCCGTTCCACACGCCGCTGCATTTGCGTTGCTTCATACGCTGTGTATGTTTTTCCGTCGTAGGTGCATCCCAGTCCATCGTCTATATGCTTGAGCTGGTCGTCAGTGTATGTCCGTTCAGAAACACCCTCCACCCACGGGAACCGCCTGTGTCGGCAGTTTGCACCTTCCAGACCATCTACAGCACCAAGACCGCAAACCTTATAGATGCTCGGGTAAATATCCCCGTCGCGGACACTGTAAACCTTTCCCTGCCAGTTCTTATGGCTTGACCACGGAGACGGCCCCGGCTTGTCGCGCGCGCCGGAATGGGCAGAAACCTCAAAATACGGTGTCTCAAGATATTCCGCGGATTGCTCCGTGTACTTTGCGCAGATTTGGGAAACGCCTGTCATTACCGCCCGCCGCGCCGCCACATCGATATGATCTCGATGGCCGCTCTCGTAGTCAACGACCTTCAAGCCACTGTCTGCAAGCTGCTTTACCGCCGTCTTGATTGCCTGATTGTAGTTGATCGCGCCGCTCTGGATTTGCATTGTGGCATTATCCAGCGCCCACTGGTATGCTTTGGCAGGCGGCAGCATTGTGCGCCCAGCGTCCACTAAAAAACCCATTGATGCGGTTAGATTGCGGAATGTATCAAGCGTCTGCGCCCTGATCGCCGCAACTTCCGCGGCGTCAACCAATGTTTCCGGCTGCGTGATGTGCGCAAGGTCGATAAGTTCGGTGTAATACTTCTGGTTGCGCTCCACAACATCATCAAGCAGCTTATCCAGCTTTGTTTTTCTGATGCCAGAGGTTTCCAGAATTGCTTTCTCAATCTCCTTAAGATCAATTCCGTGGGAACGCAGCGCACGGATTGCCTGCACTGTTACCTCGTTCAGCTCATCCGCAGCTTTCAGCCGGGAGCAAATTTCATCCAGCAGCACAAGCTCAAGCGCCCGAAACAGTTCTGCCAATTCTTCCGGAAGTGCGTCAAGCAGAGCAGGGTCAAAAGGGTAAGGACGCATAAGCCGTCACCTCACTCAATCTCTTCTTCCGGCTCTTTTGTCATGTCTTGCATCTTGGGAAGCGCCGCCTTTGCGGTGGCCTCGTCCTCGTTCATCCAGCGCATGCGGAACTCCCAGTCGTTCATGATGCCAGCATTAAGCAACTGCACATCGCGATTAAAGTCCTGCCCCTTGTCCTCAATGATGCTGTCATCGAAGTCAATGGAGATTTCGACTTCCTCATCCAGTCCGGCGTCCATAAACTTATTGCCCATGCGAAGCAGGGTGCGACACAGCTCCGTAATCGCTTGCTCGAGCAAAATCTCATGCTTTTTAATAGTCCGGAACAATGTGCTATTTTCACTGATGACTTGCGTGGCCGTTGCAATACTGCCTCGGTCAAATTTGTAATGGTTTTCACCGAATCCGCACTTGCTCGACAAGATGTTCAGCATATCTTGCATACCGGTGTTAAACTCCGCTGTGCGCAGCGTCATGTCGACTTGCTGGAGGATGCTGCCATCACTTCCTCTGTCTTCCGGCATAACATAGTATATGGTCTCACGCTTGTCGAACATAGGGCGACCGTCAACGCTTTTGATGGCCTCCGGCTGCACCACAATGCGCTTCTTGCCAAGGACAAACTCGTTTACATAGCTGTCGTATGTAATATCAACGCCCTTTAACTGGTCGATGGCATACGCAAACACTGCAACGCCCATCGGGTTAAACTCATCGGAATTCGCAATGTTCAGGCGGTCGATGACAAACTGCGGCTTGTCGCTCCCTGTGTGGACGACAGGCGGGATAGTTTCAAATCCCCGCACGCTGGCCAGCGGTACCTCCTCTGTGTCATACAGGTGGTTTTCAATGTCGTACTCGCCGCCGCTAATCCGATGAACCTGAATGTAAGTGTACTCCGTATCATCAACTTTTTTCGTCGATGCAAAAGCGCACTCTCGGATGACCCCGTTATCCCATGTCAACGGGTAGATGTTCCCTGCGCTGACATAGTTAATGCGAATGCGGCCAGAATCTACAATCTCCGATGTGTCCGGATTGATGCCCATGCCCTCGACCGTGGGGACATAGGCAACAGTTCCTACCGCAGCTTTCCGCTCCTGCGCTTCGTTGGCCTTAACCCACCAGTTGTTATCTGCAAGGATCGCGTCTACAAAATCCTGCTCTCGTTTTCCCTCAAGGGTGATGTTCACACGCTCATTCATCAGCAGGTTTGCCCAGTCCTCGCAGACCTTCTTGCACATGTTGACGGAATATCTGTGACATTCCAGCTCTTCAATTCCGTTCCACACCGTATAACTGTGAAAATCCTTCACATCGCCATCATACCAAGACCTCCATACACCGATCAGCGAGTAAAACTTGCTGTCGACTGTATCAAAGCCCAATTCTTTTAATGCTCTGCGAATATTCACTCTTTCACCGTCCCATCATATGACCGGCACGCTCCAGGTCTTTGTAATATGGCTCAATGCTGTACTCAAAGGCATCCAAACTATCGATATCGGATGTGCCGTCATCCAAGCGCTCATCTTCAAACTTATCAGGATCATAAATCGCGGTTTGTAGCGCGTCGATCAGATGCGGGCATCTCCGCGAAACCTTAAAGCGGCCCTGCTTCATCAGCAGTACCACCAACCGGATGCGATCAGTGATTTGCATTTTCAGCGCGTTCTTAACCTGCGTGCCGAGGTGCATCTTCTGCGCGGTATGATCTAACCCACGAATCAATACTGTTTCCGCGCTATCCGCTCTTGTTTGGCTGTATCCGTACTTAGCCGTCACCATTTGGCAAAATGTGGCAAACCGCCGATTCAGGGCATCAGGGTCAATCTCCTCGTTTTTGATGTATTCCTCTTCCAACGCAACAACGCGAAAGTCCTTTGTAATACCGGTCGCCTGGAACTTTGTCGCAGACTTTGTGCCGCCGAAGTCAACGCCAATAGAAATAACGGTAAACCTTGTCCCGTTTTCTTCTGCCCATTTCAAAGGATCGTCAACCAGATACTTCTCCGTGTTATTGGCGAAATCCTTATATACCCCTCCCTCCGCCGCCACCCACAAGCCGCGAACATAGCGGTCATAGAAAATACCGGCATACATATTTGCGTAGCGCTCAAGCGTTCTTGCACTCAAGCCGGGGTTATCTGTCATCTCGAAGTGAAGATATAGCGTATTCCGTTCGCGGTGTCGCTTGATCCACTCCTGATAGAACCAGTGATGCGGGCTGCCGGGGTTACAGGAGAACCACAGCTTCGCACCGTCAACGGAACAACGTGCAAGCGCCTGTTCCACAAACGAGCGCGGCATCAGCACCACCTCGTCCAGCAGCACACCCGCCAGCGTGCGGCCTTGAATCAGCGTATAGCTGGCCTCGTCCTTGCCTCCGAACACCTCAAAGTAATTCGTCACGGCGCCGCGCCGCACTTCCATCACCTTATCGCCACGCCGCCATCGAATGATATAGCGTTCCTTTGCCAAGCTCATTGCCGTGAACGGGACGATGATATTCTTTGTGCAGCTGTCCACCGTGCGTCCACACACGCCGAAGCGCTGACCGCTAAAGTTCTCCATCGCCCAGCGGACGAACGCCCACATCATGATGGAGGTTTTGCCGGAACGCACAGCGCCGTCGCAGATCAGCGCGTCATACTTGGAATAGGGGAAAGCAAGGATCTTCTGCTGCTTCGGGCTAATCATCGCTCTCCAACCCTTCTGCCATTTCACGCAGGCTCACGCTCAATGCGTCGTCCTGTGTGTTGTCCGCCGGCAAACCCAGCTCAACAATTTCACGCTGCCCAAGGTACTGTTTCCCCAGCCAAATAGCCATGCTTGCGTTCTTTGCCGCAAGCTTCCACTGGCTCCGACGCAGCGAAATTTTCCCCGCTCCTCGCTTTTGCTTAAATACCTCGGAAAAACTGGCATGATAGGTGCGTTTACACCAACTATCCAGTGTTTTATCAGTCACATCAAACCAACCGCAGATCTCCTCAAGCGTGCATTGCAGGCCGCAGAGGTTCTCGAACTGCTTCTGGTCTATTTCCTTTCTTGGCCTTGCCATACACGCCCTCCTTTCTGCGTTGGCGTTTAACAAACTTCTCCATGTCCCGCTTCAAATACGGGCTGCTGGTTTTGGCAATAATCTCCTGTGCTTCTTCAATCGTCATTTAGCAACACCGCTTTCTTCCCCGTAAACTTCTCCCACCGGTCAACAATGACATCGGCATACTTCGGATCATACTCCATGCAGAAAGCGTGTCTGCCATTCTGCCCCGCTGCCATAATCGTTGTGCCGGACCCGGCGAACAGGTCAAGCACATTCTCACCCGGCTTACTGGAGCACTGCATCTGGTAATCAAACAGCTTAATCGGCTTCATGGTCGGATGCTCCGCAGATTTGACAGGCTTATCAAAATTCAACACGGTTGTCTGTCTGCGGTTCTTAAAGAAATAATGCTTCTTCCCTTCCGTCCATCCGTAAAGGCAAGGTTCGTGTGCTTCTTCTTCAATCTCGCTCTCACCATACAGGCAAGGCTCATGTTTCCACTGGAAATCCTGTCTCCCCATCACAAGGGAGTTCTTCACCCAGATCAGGCACTGCCGGACACGCAGCATCGCATCTCTGCACGCGCCTCGGAAGTTATACCCCTCGCTGTCTGCGTGCCAGATGTAGAACGGAGCACCTGGTTTCATAACCATCGCCGCATTGGAAAACGCATCCGTTAGAAACCGTCTAAATGCCGTATCCTCCATATTGTCGTTCTTAATCTTCCCGGCGGTGCCCTGATAGTCCACATTGTACGGAGGGTCTGTGAGCAGCAAATCCATTTGTGCCCCCCCCACGAGCTTTTGTACATCCGCCAAGGACGTACTATCCCCGCACATAAGGCGATGATCTCCAAGCTGGTACACATCGCCAAGTTTACTCTTCGGCTCTGCCGGTAAAACAGGATCGTAGTTGTCCTCTACAACTGACGTGTCGAGTTTATCACGCAGCCCCCAATCAAAGTCAAACGCCGACAAATCCAGCCCAGGCAGTTCATCAGCCAGCAGGTCAAAGTCCCAATCGCTCTCGTTGCTCTTGTTATCCACCAGACGAAGGGCGTTCACCTGCTCCGGTGTCAGATCGTTTACGCAGACGCAAGGCACTTCTTCCATACCCAACTTCTTTGCCGCCATAGCGCGGCAGTGGCCGATGACAATAACTCCCTCTCGGTCAATCACAATCGGCTGCACGAACCCGTACTGTTTAATGCTTTCGGCCACATTGTTGATTTGCCGTCTGTCGTGCTTCTTGGCATTTGCAGCATACGGCATAATATCCGCCAGCCGCTTGTTTTTTACTTCCATGTGGCCTCCTTTGTCTGACGCACCGGCCTCCCGCCACTGGCCTTTGTCATAGGCACATCTGTACCCGGCTTTCGCCTCACCTGTATTTCATGTCTTCCCTGGGACACATTGCCAAGAGGTGCGGGAAGTCCTGTTTTTGGTAAGCAGACTATTTGGGACGCATCCCATACAGCGGTCTGCCAGCGCATAGCCGCACTTCCGGGCGGGCGCTATGCCATTTGCCCACGGCAGTGGCTCTCCGCTTTTGGTGCCGCATGGAAGGTGCGACCTCCCGGCCCTGATCGTGGGCTGCTTCGTGCGTGCGGCATATTGCTCCCTCCGGGCGGAGCCGAAGCCCCGCCCATCAGGAAAAGAAGGGGGAAAAGAAAAAGAATGGAGATGCAGAGTTTGCCCCTGCACCCCCACGTTATCACATCTTTTTTTGTTGTTGCATTTCGTTGTGCAACATCACCTAATTTCTGCGTTTACATACGGCGCGTACTCTTCTTTTATCGCACATTCTTTCAGCGGGCAGTACCGGCAGTTTTTAGCAAAGGGGCACTCGCGCCGTTCTGCTCTGGATATACAACGAGATACAGTGGATGTGCTTACACCAAAATGCCGCGCAATCGTGCTCATGCGCCAGCCGCACTCAAAGTATAGCCTCAAGTATTCAACCGTCTGCTCTTTCACCCTACCACCTCCTCTGGGAAGAATGTCTCCCGCACCCCGCCGCACTCCGCCACGATGTACCGCCCTGCCGGATGCACATATACCACCGTCGCCTTGCGCACAGGGTATTGCTTGTCCGTGGTCGCTCCGACGCCGGGGAACGGCTCCGGCATCGTCATAAACCGCGCCCGGATCATATCACCCTTCTGCATTGTCCCTCCACGGCGTATCCACGCGCTCCGGTTTCTTACAGCGCATTTTCAATTTTCAGCATTTTTTCCGGCCCTCCATATACTCGTAAATGGACGCACACCGATCCCGGTTGCAGCACTTTACAACGACATCTCCGTGAGTAATGGACATCCGCCTCTCCGCCATATCAACAACACTATAGTTTGTCAAAATATTGACCTGTGGCCTTTCGACAACTTCCGGTTCAAAATGCGGGCAGCGGTCACAATACTCGCGCACATCAAGCTTAATCATTTTTACTCTCCTTTCAAATATCTTCCGTAGAAACTATAAGCTTCATAATATGCCTGAAAACGCCTACCGCAGTTAGATCATATGGCGTTATCAAGCCTGCGCCCTTCAATAACATTCCACCGCCCATGCACCACCGGTGCAACATCAGCGGCAGGAATCTCATCCAAAAGTTGTTCTGCGGCGTAGGCGTATTCGATATGCAACAGACGCTTCGCCTTTTCTCGGTCAATATACTCAATCGCCATCTTATCCTCCCTCATGGCAATAGCCGTTTTCATCTGTGTTTTTCCCCCAATAGGTGCAGTAAAAAACATCATCGATCACCGCAGATTGGTAACAGTCTTTGCACCGCACTACCTCCACCACATCAGCGGCGGGAATCTCGTCCAAAAGTTGTTCTGCGGCGTATGCGTATTCGATATGCAACAAACGCTTCGCCTTTTCCCTGTCGATGTACTCAGCCATCCTTCATCGCCTCCAATGCTTTCTCCGCCTCCTCGCTGGTCAGAAACACGGTCTTGCCAAATGCGCCAGCCGGGACTCCGTACTGTTCCCTCGTGCGGTCTGCCGTGTAAAATACGATGTCCGTAAAATACCTCCCAATTGTCGCGTACTCGACCACACACCTGCGGACGCACTTCGCGCCATCAAGTAGAACCCACACCGTATCGCCCACCTTGCACGGCAGCACCACCAGCCGCCCGTCCTTGTCTGCCTCGGCCAGCTCTCGCAAGCGGTCATAGCTGCCGATGCTGTTAAGAACTCGCATCATGGCGTTCCATTGTTCTCCTCCTCCACCGCTACGGCCTTGGCAAACTGCGCCAGTCCCTCGCTCATTTTTTCTATCTGCGCATCCCGCCGCAGTACGGTATCCCGCAGGGCGGCGTTTGCCTGCAACAGCGCCTCGATGTGCCGCTGCTGGTTCTCGATCAGGTCAGCGGCTGCGGAAAGAGTATCGTCCAGCCCAATAATAGACGACCCCCACTCGTTACCAACCGCTCGCTCAGCGTGCTCCCGCAGCGCGGGCACGATCTCGTCTCTTGTCATGTCATTCCTCCTCTGGAAAATGTTTCTTTGTCACGGCGATGGGAAACGGCTCGATCTCGCTTGCCCACCGCGCCGTGCCTTTTCCGTGTATGCGCTCCCAGATCAGCGGGAAACCTGCGATGCCATCGAATAAACTTCCCAGCGTCGCCCCCTCCGGCAGATACCGCGCCATGCGCCGCAGCATCCAGTCCCAGAATGGCAGGGCGATGGAGTTGCCCAGCGCCTTGTAGCGCGGGCTGTCGCTGGGCTTGTGACGCTTGCCCTTTCCGTCTATCCACTCGCCGATGTCAGTCCAGTGGTCCGGGAATCCTTGCAGCCGCTCACATTCCATCGGTGTCAGGCGGCGCACGACCATGTGTGTGATAGCAAGGTCTGTGCTGTCCTTAAAGTCCCGTTGCTTGCAACTGCTTGCAACCTCGGCGGCGCGGTAATCTCCAAACCCGTTCATCTGGTATGTAAGCGGCACTTGATTGCCGCCTGTCCCCATTCGAGCCTGCAATGCCGGTACCTGCTCCCCGCACTCGCGGATGACGTCACAGGCGTGTGTCATGTCTAGTGCCACGCACGGCACATGGGCGTTCGCGTTCAGTGTGTGGCACGGTTTGCCAAACTCAGGCTGACTTCCGGTCTCCTTGCTGGTGATCTGCGTGGTGTCAAATGCCATCGCCGCCGGAGCCACCACAGCTGGTTTATTCCCGCCGCACTCGGCGTTCAGTGTAGGGGACAGTTCCTCTTGATAGCCGATGCTCCTCGCCTGTTCACTGTTGCCCAGCTTAAAACCGGCGCACAATACGCTGTCCCGTGCCATGCCGCCGTTCTCGTTGGCGTTCAAACTGTGCCATGCGCCATCCTGATCGTACACCCTTGCGCTCTGTGCATCCCAAGGATTCATGCACGCAACCTCCGCGCACACCGCAGGGCGGTCTATTGTGTTCAGCGTGTAGCTCTCGTCCGTTTTCCAGCCCTTGCCGTTGCATCCGGCTGTATCGGCGCGGTCAATGCCGTTGCCTTGCAGACAGAAAATCGTCTGATCGTTCCCCGTACCCAGCGTTCCGCTTTTCTCCGTCTGCACTAACGCGCCTTTTCCTCCTCCGTCACAGCCCCCCCTGATGCGGACTGCATAAGAAGCACCGCTTTCAGCCGCTCCGGCAGGTCTTTCCCCCGCCGCTCCGCTCTCCGCAGGATGCCCAGACACGCCTTCGCGGTCAAATTGTATTTGGGCAGCGGATTCGCCTCCAAAATCTGCGACAACCGAGATTCTTCGGCGACGTTGTGGGGTCCCCAGACGGATAACATTTCCTGTACGGCTGTCTCGGATGGTTTTTCCCCAGTCTTTAGCGTCGTGAGTTCGCCAAGCGATAGACCACCCATCACCGTCGATGGCTCCTGCTTTTGTCCATTTCCACTTGTCCGGCAGTCCAGATAGAGAAAATCCTGGTTCTGCGATACGCGCAATTTCCTCCAGCACGGCGTGGAAGTCTTTTCCTTTGTTGCTGCTGAATGCGCCGACCACGTTTTCCCAAGCGAGAAACCGAGGTCTGACCATGTTACCTGTCCGTCCATTCCGTTTGTCCTCCGCTCTCATTTCTTTCACGATGCGTACCTGCTCCATAAACAGGCCGCTTCGCGCTCCCGCCAAACCGGCGCGTTTCCCTGCAATGGATAAATCCTGACACGGGCTACCGCCCGTCACCACCCACACTGGGTTGATCTCCGCGCCGTTGATATTGGTAATATCTCCCAAGTGCTTTATGGCGCGTCACCTCCTAATCTCCAAACACCACGCCGCACTCGTCTTTCAGCACGTCCTTGATGTGCTTGCGCTTGATGCGGCCTTCGTTGATCTCCTGCGTGATTTTCTCCAGACACTCGTACAGGTACGCGATGCTGTGCGTGTCGCGGCTGTCAGGCGTCTCCTCCTGGACGTGCCAGCCGCACTTGTCGATGAGTGCCATTGCCACCATGTCCATGCACTCCCGTGTGCCTTGCAGCTTACCACGCATAAAGATGCGGTCGTCCCTGCTCAAATGCTGCTTTCCCATCACTCGCCCTCCTCCAAACGCACCACCTCATAGCAGCCGTAGCTGCCGCCGTGCCGGAACGCCTTGCAAATCGACGCACGGACATTCTGATATTTCCGGCCGGACAACTGCGCCAACTCCGCCGTGGTCGTACCCCACCAGCGGGGCAGGCGGTATTTATCACGGGTGACAATCATGTATACCGTGGTCATGTCACACCTCCCGGATGGCAAATCCGTACCGATTGCGGAACAGCTTCGCTTTCATGGCATACTCCCGCGTCCGCATCCCCTTCACGTCCTCCACCACCGGCAGCCAGTACCGCTGGCCGCAGCTGTCAGGCGCCGTTCTGCGCTCGTACACGAAGTCCGCGATGTAGTCGATACTTTTCACGCGTTCGCCCTCAAACGTCGTGTACGCCTCTTGCAAGCAGTACCGCACCTGCAATTTCAGCCCCCGTATCTCCCCGGCCTTTTGCAGCAGCATCAGCGCGTCGTAGCGCTCCGCCTCCTTCTTGCTGTCAAAGGTCAGCTTGCCGCGCCGCGTCTTCTGCGCCTTGTACTTGCTTGGCTTTCGCATCTTCTCCATGACCTGCTTCTGTGCCGCAGGCCCCAGCCGCATCAGATCCTCACTGTTCATCCGACAACCCTCTTTTCTCCAGTCCGCGCTTGCTCATGGTGTAGCGCTTGACCGTCGTCATTTTTCGCTCTTTTCCGCAGCGCTGGCACACGCCCTGCGCCCAGCCGTGGAATGCTGGCTCGATGATGTAATCCGCCGCCATCTCCTGCAAACAGGCCACGCACAGCCGCGCTCTGGCCACGCGCCAGATGCCTTTATCCATCCAGCGCCTCCTTGGCCTCCTGCCACGTCATCCCGTGTTCCCGTGCATAGCGGGAGATGCGGCCCAGCTTTCGCTCCTTGTGGACGTAGTCCCGCATCCAAGCAAACCGCTCCATCGTGTCCTGTGCCTGTTCTTCCTGCGTCTGCTCCTCCTGCGGCTCAATGCCCATCGTGATATCTGCCACATCGGGAAAAAATTTATTGCGTCTGGCATAGGCGACGGCGGCGGCTCTTACGTCCGCATAGCTGTAAGGCTCTAAGGCGATCTCCCACGCCAGCTTCATTTTTGCCGTGACCTGCTTGTTCGGCCAGAACTGCGAAAACAGGGTAAAAAGCTTCTCGACTTCGCATCTGTCCATTTCTTCCTCCTCCGGTAGTACATACTCCCGCCGTAATATATAACATTCGTTCTCTTACTCTCCCTCTCTCTCTTACTCTCTCTCTTTCTCCCCCTCTTTCTCCTTTCGCCTTTGTTGTGCGTTTGTTGTGCGTTTGTTATCCGTTTGATTCTGATTTGTTCTGGCGGTTGGCGGCTTTGTTTCTGCCGCTGTCCAGTGTGGGGCGAATCAAATTAAACGCGACGCTGGCGGCGGGAGAGAGACTGCTGGACGGCTCTGTTTCGTTCAGCGCATAGTCGCAAATCGCCAGAAGGATCTCCGCCTGCTGCTTTTTGGGGAGAGGCTGTATAGCATCCCAGTAGGAGCTGTAAAACGTGAATTGTTTGCGCTTCACACCGCCTCACTCCTTCTTCATCGCCCCGATGACGTACACGCCGCGCTCCTTGTCCAGCGCCACCTGCACGGTGTAGTCCGTCAGCCCCTGCGTCACCAGCTCCGCAGGGATCTCCAGATGGTAGCCCCACAGCGTTTCGCAGTCCTCCCGCTTCTCGCCGAACTGTACGGCACAGGCGGCGTAGTGTGCATCCATGCCGCGTTTGAACGCCTCGATCACGCGCTCCGCGTCCTCTATGTGCTGCCGCTGGCGCTGTACGATGTTTTCCAGGTGCCGATTCTGCCGCCGCAGACCCTTGATCTCATCCAGCATCTTGCCCATTCTTTTCTTCCTTTCTCTCGTACTCGTCCGTCAGGTGCCGTGCGATGGTGCAATGCTCCCACGCACCGGCACAGAATTGATTCATGAAGCGGGATGCCGCGCCGCCCGTCTCGAAGCTGACGCGGCTACCGCCCTCGCAGCAGACCCGCCGTTTCTCGCTGCTGGTGAAGTAGGGGCAGGTGTACCGCTTGTGCCAGTAATTCCATGCCGCTTACCCCTCCCATCAGAACGGCAGGTCGCCGTCGTCCTCGATCTCGGTAAAGCCGGTGGGTCGCGCCGTGCCGATGTCCGCATCCTTTTTTGCATCGCCGAAGTAGATGTTGTCCGCCAGCACCTCGGCGTTCCGGCGCTTGTTGCCGTCCTTGTCCGTCCAGTCTCGCAGCTGCAAGCGCCCCTCCACCACGGCCATGCGGCCCTTGGAGAAATACTTGGATACGAATTCGGCGGTGTTGCGCCACGCCACCACGTCAATAAAATCCGTGTCCTTGGTGCCGTCCGCGTTCTTAAAGTCCCGGTCTACCGCCAGCGTGAAGCTGGTGACGGCGGTGCCGTTCTGCGTCCTGCGCAGCTCCGGATCGCGGGTCAGGCGGCCCATAATGAAAATCTTGTTGAGCATCTCTTATCTCCTCTCATAAATAGCTTTTTCCGAACTCGCGGCGGAAGTCCTCCTCCGTCCAGCCCTGCTCCTCCATTGCCTTGAGCTGCCCGTACCGCCTCAGACGCCGCATCTGGTCGCCGTTCTTGTGTACCGCGCCACGCCCGTTCCGGTGGCAGCGATTGCCGCACAGATACACCACAAGGCCGTACTTCTCGCTCTTCTTTCGATTCGCGCCGCCAAAGATGTGGTGCCGCTCCAGCGGGTCACTTGGGTCGTTCCGCCCGCACAAAAAGCATCGCTTGTCGTTCATACGCTCACCTCTCCCCACCGGCTCACAAGGGCATCCAGCTCTCGCGGCGTCATGGTCTCGATACCGACATCCCGGCAGTCCTGCACAATGGCGTCTATCAGCCGCCCCATCTGCTCCGTGTCGTATACGGAACTGCCGTACCAGACGGTCACGTTTACGCAGCCCTTGATTTTGCTGGGGCCGGTATCGGTCATCCAGCCGATACC
>ERZ791912.775-NODE-775-length-17687-cov-46.151543_pt1 | contig 17687 bp, 17 predicted proteins | sample MGYA00510141_ERZ791912 | MGnify/ENA primary metagenome ERZ791912 (study PRJEB30046, sample SAMN00792082) | human gut metagenome | study: EMG produced TPA metagenomics assembly of the A metagenome-wide association study of gut microbiota in type 2... | reverse complement strand
TCAAGCCGAGTTTCTGGAGTTCTGCTCTCATGAAGTGGGCATTCTCCATATAGTAGTTGATGGTTGCCTTCACCTGTTCCTTGCCCTCAGGGGTGTAGATGGCTTCGGCAGCACGCTGGCTGATATAGCTGGTACCATTGAACTTGGTGCACTGGCGGCGGTCCCAGATAGGATTCAATGCCACTTCCTCGCCGGCCAGTGTCTTTGCCTTCAGTTCCTTTGGAACGATGGTGTAACCGCAGCGCACACCAGTGAAACCGGCTGTCTTCGAATAGCTGTGAAATTCTATTGCCACCTTTCTGGCTCCACGGATTTCGTAGATAGAATGAGGAATTTCTGGGTCGGTGATATATGCCTCGTAGGCTGCATCATAGAGGATGATGCTCTCGTTCTTGATAGCATAGTTTACCCATTTTCTGAGTTCTTCCTTCGAGATGACCGTACCCGTAGGGTTGTTTGGATAACAGAGATAAATCATATCCACACGGTGGTCTGGAATCTGAGGGATGAAGTCGTCGCTCTCATCGCAAGGCATGTAGGTTACATTGCTCCACTTGCCATTCTCAAAGATTCCCGCTCTACCTATCATCACGTTAGAATCTATATAAACCGGATAAATCGGGTCGGTAACGCCGATGTTGTTATCCCATCTCAAAATCTCCTGGATATTTCCCGTATCGCTCTTGGCTCCATCGTTCACGAAGACCTCGTTGGCATCGAGATGAATGCCACGGGGCAGGAAGTCGTTCTTGATGATAGCCTCGCGGAGGAAGTCGTAGCCTCGCTCCGGACCGTAGCCTCGGAAGGAAGCCTGCACAGCCATCTCGTCTACAGCCTTGTGCATTGCCTTGATGACGGCAGGGCAGAGAGGCTGGGTTACATCACCGATGCCCAGACTGATTACACGCTGCTTTGGATGTGCAATCTTGTAGGCTGTTACCTTCTTTGCGATGTCGGCGAACAGGTAATTGCTTGCCAACTTCAGGAAATGTTCATTAACTAATGCCATATTTTGTTTCTCCTTTTATTGTGGTCTTTTTATCGACCTTATTATTATTTAAGTTTGCTCTTATTTATAATTCAATTTCTCCTTCGAATGAGAAGGCTGCAGGTCCCGTCATGTAGACATGGTCGTCAGCCTCACTGTGTTCTATCTGGAGAGTTCCGCCATCCATCACGATACTGCTCTTTCTGCCAGTACGCTTGGTAAGGGCTGCGGCTACGGCTGTGGCACAGGCTCCTGTTCCGCAAGCCATTGTTATTCCGCTTCCCCTTTCCCAAACTCTAGTTCTTATGACGTCTGTATCTGTCACTTGTGCGAATTCGATGTTGCAGCGCTGAGGAAAAGCCTTGTCTCTTTCCAGAATCTTACCGTAATGGGCGATGTCGATGTTGTCAATGTCCTCCACAAAGGTTACAAAATGTGGATTTCCCATACATACGTAAGTTCCTTCAAATGTCCTTCCGTCAGCTTCCAGCGTTGAAGGACCGATGAATTGCTCAGGATTTTCCAATATCGGTTTCAGCATGTCCACAGTCACCGATTCCACGGTTTTCGTGTTTTCCTGAATGTGCAATTTCAATATCTTGACACCCGAAAGGGTTTCCAGTCGGATGGTGTCTTTTCTCGTCAATCCCTTTTCGTAGAGATATTTTCCGATGCATCGGCTTGCATTGCCGCACATCATCGCTTCTGAACCATCGGCATTGAAGATGCGCATCGAATAGTCGGCTCTTCTGCCATCCTGCGGCTTTCCGATGAGAACCAGTCCGTCGCTTCCGATGCCTGTATGATAAGCACTCCAAGCTATGGCTGCCTTTTCGGGGTCTGGGATGTTGTACAGCTGGGTATCTACATAGATGTAGTCATTGCCCGCCCCATGCATCTTGGTGAAATGAACTGTTTCTTTCATATTGCGTTGTCCTTTAAGTTTGAATTTCTTCTTTTATCTCTCACGTCTTGTCTCTATCTTGAGATTCGACATTCTTTCCAGTCTTGCCTCTTTCGAAACTTGACTTTTTGATAGTCTTTCGAATATTTCGATGACTATTTGCTTGATTTCGGTTGCAAAGGTACGACTGTTTGTTGAAATATGCAAGAAAAGATATGCAGAAAATGATGGTTGTTTTTTAGTATCTTACAATTTGCAATGCAGAAAAGTAGGATAGATTGCAAATTGTAAGCAGAATATAGGATAGCCGGATAAATTTATGATATCAGTAGAAAAGTAGAAACGAAATGCTTTTAATATCTTTGAAATTCTGACAAAATGTATTAATTTTGCAGCCGAAAATGTGCAACGTGTAAAAGGATAGCTTGATTTGAGTAACAATCAATGAAAGTCAGTTTTCGTTAGAGAGACAATCAATAAAAGTATACGGGTGGTACCGTGGTACATATCAATGGCGGTGTAGCAGCTTTGGTCATGGCACTCTGTGTAGGCAAGCGTGATGATTACCGTGCGGGTCATCCTATCACACCTCACAACATCACCTTCGTGTTCATGGGAATGTCGTTCCTCTGGTTGGGATGGTTCGGATTCAATGCCGGTAGCGGTTTGGCTGCTGATGGTCTGGCTGCCAATGCCTTCCTCGTAACCCATATCGCAACAGCTGCAGCAGCCACCACCTGGATGCTCATCGATTGGATTGTGAACAAGAAGCCAACCACGGTAGGTGCTTGTACCGGTGCTGTAGCCGGATTGGTAGCCATCACCCCAGCAGCTGGCAGTACCGATATTTTGGGTGCTTTCTGCATCGGAATCATTTCCACCATCGTCTGCTTCTTCATGGTAGCTGTAGTGAAGGAGAAGTTCAAGTATGATGATGCCCTCGATGCTTTCGGCGTGCATGGTATGGGCGGTATCCTGGATTCTATCCTCACCGGTGTCTTTGCCACAAGATATGTAACTGGTGCCGAAGGCGTTGAAGGTGCTCTCTATGGCGACTGGCATCAGCTTTGGATTCAGGTGGTAGCCACCGTGGTAAGCATCATCTACAGCATCGTAGTTACCTATATTATCTTCAAGGTAGTAGATAAGACAGTAGGTGTACGTGTTGACAAGCGAGTAGAGGAGGAAGGTCTCGATATCTACGAGCATGGTGAGAGTGCTTATAGCAACTAATTGCAAAATTCGATTATCAGCATAAAATTTAGGTCAATGGTGTTTCATTTTGAGGAATGAAACACCATTTTTTATGATAAATCCTCAACTTGCACAATGAAACTTTTAAGTTGTTGATATTCTGTGATTTTTGCGATTGCTGATGGCGTGTACCCCGTTAGGCGTTCCGACGGATTTGCAATCCGTCGTTAAAAAATGTTTGACCGATGACACCGGGGATTTGTAATCCCCACCTTTTTCCCTAAGAATTTCTATATATAATAATGTGTAATCTCGATTTCTCCTTAAATCTTCTAGTTTTTCCTATATTCTAGTGCTTTTTTATGTTAAATTTCTATGTTATTTAGTGACAATATCGAATATTCTTTTTATATTTGTCAACAAATTAAAGAACTAATAAATATGACTAATGACTCATTTTCAATAAGATTGCGCGAAGCGCGCCTGATGATGGGACTCAGTATGGATAAACTCGTAGAGCGGACCAACGGAGCCATTACCAAGCAGAGCATCTCCCGTTATGAGAAAGACATTATGCGCCCCAAGCGTGATGCCCTGCAAGCCATAGCCAAAGCCCTCAACATCAGCGAGGCATATTTCAATGGTACCAATATCAAGATAGATGTTCCGATGCTCCGCACCACCTCCAATGGGAAGGTATCCGAAGACGAGTTGCAAGCCCTGGAAGCAAAACTCTCGTTTTGGGCAGAGCAGTATCTTGCCAAGGAGAAAGAAGCGGGTTTTCCTACCCAGTTCAAGAATCCGATAAAAGGCACCAGGGTATCAACGCTGGAAGATGCCATTCATGCTGCCGACCTTCTACGTGAGAAATGGCATTGTGGTGATGGTCCCATCGCCAGCATCCTGAGACTCTTGGAAAGAAAAGGCATCAAGATTCTTGCAGCCGACCTTCCGGAGAAAGTCTTCGGATTAAGTACTTGGGCAGATAAGAAGCATCCGCTGATGATTCTCGATTTCAATCCGGAAAAGAGCAGTGTGGAGAAACTTCGTTTCACGGCAGTTCATGAGTTAGCCCATCTGCTTCTCCTCTTCCCGGAAGATAGTCCGTTGAAACTGGAGAAGCGTTGTGATCTCTTTGCCAGTTACTTCCTCCTTCCCAAGTTGGCGCTTGTCGAAGAGTTGGGTTCCAAGAAACGTGAGAAGATTACGCTGGAGGAGATGATTGACATCAAGGAACTGTATGGCGCATCTCTCGCCGCTTCCATCATTGCCGCCAGAGATTACGGCATTATCACTACCGAGTATAAACGGGCATGGTATGCCGAGCATATAGAACCTAATCCTCGTGAAATAAGTAATGGTCACTATGCATTTCCCGAGACATTGGGAAGGGAGAAGAGAGTCAATTCAATCATCAAAAGTATGGAGGAATAGAATATGCAGAATGAAAGTCAAAATATAGAATATAAGGAATCATGGCGTGATGAATATCTGAAATGGATATGTGGTTTCGCCAATGCCCAAGGTGGGCGTATTTATATCGGTGTAAACGACCAGAAAGAAGTAATCGGTTTATCTGATGCCAAACGGTTGTTGGAAGATATTCCTAACAAGATAGTTAATTATCTGGGCATCGTAGAAGATGTAAACCTTCTTATGGAAGGTGATAAAGAGTACATAGAGATTGTTGTTTCACCAAGTAATATGCCGATAGCCTATAAAGGTACGTATCATTATCGTAGTGGTTCTACCAAGCAAGAACTCAAAGGGCTTGCTTTGCAGCAATTCATTATGGAAAAGATGGGGCATTCATGGGATGATATTCCTGTTTATGGTGCAACTCTTGATGATATTGACCGCAATGCGATTGACTATTTTTTGCAATGTAGTATCAAGGCAGGTCGTATGGATGAATCTGAGGCCAATTCGTCAACAGAGAATGTATTGCGTAATCTTGGCTTGTTTACCAGGGAAGGTGAATTGAAGAATGCTGCTATTTTGCTTTTCGGCAAGCATGTTGGGCAGTTCTTTCCATCTGCGGTATTCAAGATAGGACGTTTTCATACAGATGAGAGCGATTTGATTATTCAGGATGTGATTGAAGGTAACCTGATTCAGATGGCTAGTAGGGTGATGGAAGTACTCCGAACCAAGTATCTGCTTTCGCCTATTCACTACGAGGGATTGCAGCGCATAGAGCAGCTGGAGATTCCTGATAAAGCATTACGAGAGTTGATATATAATGCCATTTCGCATAAGGCTTATACTGGCCCTGCCATCCAAATGCGCATCTACGATCGCAGTATAGAATTGTGGAACTATGGTTTGTTGCCGAAAGAGTTGACTCCTGCAGCCTTAATGCAGAAGCATTCTTCTTATCCTCGTAACCATAATATTGCCAATGTTTTTTACAAAGCAGGCTTTGTGGAGTCATGGGGACGTGGTTTCAAGAAGATTGCCGAGGAGTTTGAACGTGCCAGCTTGCCATTGCCAACGATAGAAGAAAATGGAGGTGGCGTGATGGCGATTGTTCAGCGCAAGACGATAGACGAAGTTATCGCAGAGCGTGGCGAGGATGTCGGTAATATGTCGGTAACAAATGTCGGTAATGTGTCGGTAAGGAAACTGTCTGATCGTCAGCGAAATATCATTTCTATGATTGAGGAAAATCCTTTTGTAACAGCTAAGGAAATGTCGGTAACAATGTCGGTAACGAAACGTACCATAGAACGTAATTTGTCTGTGTTGCAAAAAGCGAGAATAATAAGACATGAAGGAAGAGTGAATGCCGGTGTTTGGGTGATACTCGAACAAGGAAATACGAATTCTTAATAGTGTTAGATATGAAGCAGAATAATAATGAACAAATCGTTTTCGATATGTTCGAAGAGGTTGCAACCGAAAGCATCGCTGAGGCTCGGAATGCATACACCTATGAAGAAATTGATGGGTGTTATCAGGAGGCGAAAGAGATTGCTGATAAGGCAAGGAACCATCTGAGAGAAATTTTATGATAAGCAAAAAATATATTTATAAAACGAACATTTTTTTTAAATATGAGAATTCTTTTAAAAACTTCACCGAATACTACACCAGTTCCTTTTGATTATCAACAGAAACTGGTTGGTACTATTCATAAATGGATTGGAAACAATTCTATTCATGATACGATTTCATTGTATTCTTTCTCTTGGTTAAATGGAGGAAGAAAAGTGGAGGATGCACTTCTGTTTTCACAGGGTGCAACGATGTTTATTAGTTTTTATGATGAAAGTATCATTAAGGTTATCATCAGAACAATTCTTGAAGATCCTGAGATGTTTTGTGGTATGTTTGTAACTGACATAACTATTGGTGCTGAACCTCAATTTTCAGAGCGGGATTTGTATTATTGTGCTAGTCCGATTTTTATAAAAAGAAGGTTGGATGATGGAAGCATTAAACAGTATAATTTCAATCATGCACAGGCAAACCAATATCTTAAGGATACTCTTTTGTCAAAGATGAAAGAGGCAGGATTGGAAGAAGATGAAACATTGGATATTTGTTTTGATCTTTCTTACACCAAAAAGAAGTTGAAGTTGGTTCGTTATCATGGTATTGGCAATAAGGCAAGTCTTTGCCCGGTTGTCATCAAAGGTAAGCCTGAGACGAAACAATTTATATGGAATGTTGGTGTAGGCAACTGCACGGGTATCGGATTTGGAGCAATTTACTAATTATTAAAGGATTTGATTATGTATGTCGTAACATATAAGGGGCAGTTTGGTTTTATTAAACCATGGACCGCTGTTCGTGATGGAGAAACATTCAGTCAGCAGTTTCTTACACCTTCAATAATAGAAGGCATAGAGAAAAAACTGTTTCCTGAACTTTTGGACGTTCCAGGAATCCATAAAATTTTGAGGCACAAATTGAAGTATGATTCCCTGGATTCTCAACAGGAAGTGATACAGCCAAGAGGCTGGGAGTATAAAAACAGAACTTTCATTAGAAGTCGTTCAGTATTAAAGCGTTCTGTTCTTTTGCATCCGGTTTTATGTATTGCTTTTGAAAGCGAGGAAGATGCTATTATTGCATCGAAGCAACATGTATGTGTATGCAGAAATGAAGATATACTCTTGCCAGAATCAGAAATCAGAGTGATGGAAGAAGAACAATTCAATCAATTATCTGGTTTTGAATTGCGCTTTGGAAATTCAGAGCAGTCTTTCCTGGTTGGCTATAATCGTTTTAACGATAATCAACCAATGTTTGGCTGGATAGAGTATAATGGTCAATCTTTACTTTAAACGATGTAACTATATGAATATTCATCAAGAAATATTAGCTAAAAGCGAGCAGAATGGACATGTTTGTTTATATCAGCATCTAAAGAATGTTGCTGATACAGCTCGGGTTATGGCTAAACATTTAGGATTTGATGAACAGATTGCAATAGAAGGAGCTTTATTGCATGACATCGGAAAGGTAAGTCCAGTGTTCCAGCAATCGCTGATTTCCCCAAACAAGAAGAAGCCTGGCTCTGTTTTTCGTCACGAAATAGCCTCTTTGTTCTTTCTGTCGTTAGTATGTCAGGAACATAGAGATGCTGTGATAGATATGATAGTAGCTCATCATAAATCTATGTATAAGGATGTTCGGGATTTGGGCATTTTAGATTTAGATGATGCATCAGATTGTTTCAAGGAACATTCAAAGTTATTCCCGGAATGGAGTCATATAGCCATTGATATTCTTGAAAGCCTTGGCATGAAAACTCATGAGGTTTCTTTAGAAGAGGCAGAAGAAAATTATGAATTTGTCATAGACTATTGCGATAGCAGGAAGAAGGGTTGTTCTGAATGGAGAGGGTTGTTGATGGCGGCAGATCACATGGCTTCTGCTATGGAGACTACTTTTGAAATGCCGCTTGATAAACTCTTCATCAAACCTGATTTGTCTTTTTACAATAGGCAAAGTGAACTCTATCCTTTATCATTGATTTCTTCGGATAGCAAGAAGAAGCATACGTTGGTAACGGCTCCAACTGGAGCTGGAAAAACTGATTTTTTGTTGAGGCGTTGTCGTGGAAGAGTTTTCTATACACTGCCTTTTCAAGCATCAATTAATGCTATGTATGATAGAATAAAGAATGATTTGAGTAATACTAATGCTCAAGTTCATCTTCTACATGCATCCTCTAATCTGAAAGTGAAAGACGGTAAGATAGAGGAAAGTATCATGCAGCGTCATGTTGGTGCATCAGTGAAGGTCCTTACTCCACACCAGATGGCCTCTGTTGTTTTTGGTATCAAAGGATATGAGGCCATGGCTATGGATTTAAAAGGTTGTGATGTGATTCTCGATGAGATACACACCTATTCTGATGTTATGCAGTCTATAGTTCTACGCATTATAGAAATTCTTGTTGCGCTGGAGTGTAGGGTACATGTTGGTACGGCAACAATGCCGACAGTATTGTATCAGAAGATACTTCAACTATTGGGTGGAGCTGATGCTGTTTATGAGGTAAAGTTGGATTCTCTGACGCTTCAATCATTTAACAGGCATCAAATCTACAAGCTCGATGATAAAAAAGAATCTTATGATGTGATAGCCTCAGCAATCGAAAGCAATTCTAAAGTTCTCATAGTATGTAATCAAGTAAAAAGAGCACAGAAACTATATGAGTCTATTGAGGAATTATATCCAGAAGTGAAGAAGATGCTTGTGCATAGCAGGTACAAACGAAGCGACAGGGCTAGATTGGAAACAAAGTTGCGTGAAGACTTCAATCAATTAGAAAACGTTCCATGCATTGTAGTTTCCACTCAAGTAGTAGAGGTCAGTCTTGATATCAGCTTTGATATAATGATTACTGAGTGTGCTCCAATTGATGCTCTTACACAGCGTTTTGGACGAATTAATCGCAAGCGTACAAGAGATACCATTGGACACTACAAGCCGATATATGTCATAGCACCATCTGAAGATGATAAAGAAGCTCTTCCTTATAGTCTGGATGTTCTGAAAGATACTTTCAGTGTCCTGCCAGACAGTGGTGACATCATGGAGGAATGTCATGTTCAAGAAATGATAGATAAGGTATATCCAAAGATTGACTTTCAGAATATAGACTTTACTGGTGTGGCGTTCTTGGAAGGAAAATGGGTGTTAAAGGCACTTTGTCATCATCCGAAATCAGCGTTACTGGAAACGCTTGATATCAATTCTGCTGTTTGTATTACAGAAGAAGATAAAGACAGATACTTATGTGCCAATGGATTGGAAAGAATTGAAATGGAAATACCTGTAAGCTATCATTCCATTGCACATAGAAATCTTGATCAGCTCAACAAGGGGTCGCATCCTTTTGTCATTCCGAACAAAGGATATGATAAAGAAAAGGGATTGTTACCCGATTTGTGTAAAATAGAATATTATCAATCGTTTGAAATACTATAAAATATGATAACATCAAATATTGGAAAGATATTTCTGGATGCTTACAATGAAAAATATGGCACCAGCTATGATGCCCGAACTTTCTTTTTGGAGCAGTTCTATCCCTTGTTTTTTGATCAAAACAAGTATATGATGACTGCAGGCAATTCGCCTTTGGAAAACCCAAAGTTAAGTTGGGATGATATGATAAAGGGGAAAAAGTCTTTTGAGACTCCTGAACAAAGAAAGATCCGCTTCGAAAAATTGATTAAGAAAATCGAAGAAAGTGAAGCTGATGCTAGCATTGCACGAGGTTATGCTTCTTTAGATGTTGCCGCAACAACATCTGGTCAAGTAACAGATTTGAAGTTGCCTAATTCTCAGGAAGAAATCTATGCATCGTGGATTGGAGATGCTCTTGGTATTGGTGTTCAGGGAGGTTTTTCGATTCTTTTTAGCAACAAAGAGATTTTACTTGATATTTTTGAAGGTTGGAAGCTCTATCGTACGAGTCTTAATGAGACAACCATGCTTAAAGGAAATCAGATTAATACTTGGAATGGTCAATGGCTGTCCCATTATTATGATCCAAGAGAATATGATGCAGATATGCCTTTGGCGGGATATAGTCCTTACAATACGAATAAGGATGGAATCATCAATATTGATACCCAAACATGGACAAAGATTCTCATTGGTATTTCTAAAAAATATAGAAATGCTCAAATTTTGGGCTACATTTATAGCATAGGACAGACAAATACTACCATAGGTTTTATACCATTTGATTTGAACCAAATACGCCGTCCAATTCATCTTTATGAAAAGATATTTGGGATGAGCGATGGTAGAAATGCAGAGTCTTTATGGGGAACTGCAATTGGATTTAAAACGGCTTGTACTTATGGGGCTATAGGTATTAAAGCTATGGAGCCTAAAGGGCTTAGAGATTATGTATATTCAAAAGGAGATAAAGTGCCGAAACAGCCGAAAACTCCTAAAAATGAAGACGAACAAATTAATTTTAACGTATATAAAATTTGGATATTAGCTATGTTGAATAATGATGAATTATGGGAGAAATCCCAAGAGTTGGCTGAGTTGTTGAACGAAGCCTCTAGTGATAAAGATAAGTCTATCAGTACCAAACGTAAAAATTTGGTTGAGACAATGCTCAATGCAACTAATAAGAAACAGTTCATAGCAGCTGCTGCAGAGGTTGTTTCATTCATTGGTAAGATAGATGAGTTTAAAGGAATCGTGAAGGAGATTCATGGTATGCCAACAGACAATGTACCATACTTCTTAACACTTTTGCGTTTCCAGTATAAGACATTATAATAACAATTAAAAATACAAGATTATGAAAGAGAATTCCTTTATTTATTTGCGAGGTCTCAAGCATGCTGCGTTCACAGTATTCTGTGTAGAAGATGGTCAGAAATCTTATTATGACCCACAGTTCAACGTAAGAGTTCCATTTGCTAGTGGTCAACAGGTTAAGCGTTCTATCCTGGAGCAGCTTAACGATGTTTTAGGTGTTCAACCTTCTCCTACCGAGTTCTTTTTTGATGTTGATAAGAAAGGTGCGCTTAAAGAAGGTGAGGTCCTTTCGTCTTGTGATCCACATTATGTTGACCAGCTTTTAGGTGGCTGGATGAGAACTCCCAAGGGTGGAAAAGAGAAAGCAGTAAAGCGTAGAAGTCCATTTAGTATTTCTGCGATGACCCCTTTGCATCCACTTTTGGCTGCGGTTTCTAAGGAGAACATTTCATTCGATCGTTCAGATAAGCCTAACGTGCATAAAGTTGTTGTGCGCGATGCAAATGGAAATCGTTTAACTGATGAACAGGTTAGTGACTTTTTAGAGGGTAATGATAGAAGTTTGTATCGTAAATGGATTCCAGACAATAGTCGTGCTACAGGTCTCTTTGTATATGATGTAGCTGTTGATTTACGACGTTTGTTCTGCGTTTCAACTAATCAGTTGGAACCAGAGATTGCATCAGATATGGTAGAAAAGTTGAAAGAAGATGGATGGAAGGTAATCACTACTTCTTTTGGTGAATGCTTGTTGATGCCGAAAGAGCAGCGTGAGCAGATTATTCCAGCTATAGCCGATGCTCTGATTGATTGGCATATCACATCCAATCAGGCAAGAACATTCAGTTTAATGGAGACTTTAGCCATTGCTATTAGTGATAATGCTAATACTTTAGCTGCAGCTATTCGTGCCAAACTTGTTGAGGATGGAGAATCTAAACCAAAGGCAAAGCCTATCGTTGACGAAAATGCTGGTGCCAAGACATTTATAACTCTTCCATGTGCAAGTTATGTCGTGACTGAGACGGAAAGCGCAGATGCTTTGGCTAAGGCTAAACAGGAGTTGGTTGATAGAATGATGGCGTTTGATTACGAGAATCAGATTTAATGTAAATGATGAGGCTCCTGGTTTTTACCAGGAGCCTCCTATTGGTTTTTCTCTATGGTCATAACAGGCACTCATTTCAACTATTACCAGCTTTGCCATCGCAAACTATGGCTGTTTGCCAATGGCATCAACATGGAACAAGAATCAGATTTGGTCTATGAAGGAAAGCTGGTGCATGAATCAAGTTATCCGCAACGTACATCAAAGTATGAGGAAGTGGAGATTGATGGTATCAAAGTGGATTACTATGATGCCAAGAACAAGGTCATCCACGAGATAAAGAAATCTAATAAGATGGATAAAGCTCATGAATGGCAACTGAAATATTACATGTATGTTTTCGAGCAACATGGAATTGATGGCGTGAAGGGCATCTTGGAATATCCTCTTTTGAGAAAGACAAAAGAAGTGATATTGACGGATGTTGACAGGGAAGACATTCAATCTATATCTGCTGACATTGCAAAAATAATATCACAAGAAAAATGTCCGCCACGGATAAAGAAAGGCATCTGTAAGAATTGTAGTTATTTCGATTTTTGTTATATAAACGAGTTGGAGGAAGAAGAATGAAAAGAAGTTTTTATCTGTTCAATCCAGGCATTATGGAGAGAAGGGACAATACGCTGAAGTTCACGCCTGTTATCGTGAATGAAGATAATGAAGAAATCAAGCAGCAACCTCGATACTTTCCTATTGAGGATGTTGCGGAACTGTATGCCTTTGGAAGTCTGCGGGCAAATAGTGCTTTGTTCAACTTTCTGGGACAGAAAGGTATTCCTGTCCACTTCTTCGACTATTATGAGAACTATACAGGAAGCTTCATGCCAAGGGAAAGTCTTCTTTCTGGCAAGACATTGTTGGCACAGACATCTGCGTACCAAAACAAGAAGAAAAGAGTTGAATTGGCTCGAAAATTCATTCAGGGAGCAGCTTGGAATATGGTTATGAATCTCAACTATTATAATCGCAGAGGAAAAGACTTGCAGGATATTATCAATACCATTAAAAGATTGAGTAATACTTTGCCAGATGCAAAGGCTGTTGATGAGATAATGGGAATTGAGGGAAATATACGACAAGCCTATTATGCTGCATTTGATATTATTCTCGATGATTTCAACATGGGTTCAAGAACCAAGCAACCGCCAGAGAACGAGGTTAATGCTCTCATCTCTTTTGGCAACATGATGTGCTATACCGAAACTCTCCGGGCTGTTCATCAAACTCAGCTCAATCCCACGATAAGCTTTCTGCATACTCCGGGAGAAAGACGCTTTTCGTTATGTCTGGATATATCCGAGATTTTCAAACCTATTATCGTGGATAGAGTCATCTTCAAGGTACTCAATAAGCATGCTTTAAGCACCAGTCATTTTGATAAGAAACTCAACAAATGTCTTTTGAACGAAAAGGGAAAGAAGATTTTTGTAAAGGCTATGGAAGAGCGATATGACGAGACTTTCCGTCATCGTTCTTTGGGACGCAATGTAAGCTATAAGCATCTTATAAAACTTGAATGCTATAAGCTACTGAAAGATATTTTGGGAATAGAAGAATATAAACCTTTTAAAATGTATTGGTGATATGTATGTGATTATAGTTTATGATGTAGGTGAGAAGCGAGTAGGCAAAATGTTGAAGCTTTGCCGCCAGTATTTGTGTTGGATTCAGAACTCAGTTTTGGAGGGAGAATTATCTGAAGCCAAACTTCGGGAATTACAAATGAAGGTGAAAGCTATCATTGATGAATCCGAGGATAGTGTCATTGTTTTCACCAATAAAATGGGGTATAATATGAACAAACAGATTCTTGGAAAAGAAAGAATGACTACCGGTAATTTCTTATAAAGAGTTGTCGATGTGGTTCTATTTTGCCGTTTTGAGTTCGGCAAAACCTCCGAAAGTGCTCTTTGACTTATTGAAACCTCCATAAATAGGTAGGTTGTCGTAAGACCGCAGAAAAAATATCTTTAGGCATCGACATTTTTCTGAAGATTTTTTTGTATCTTTGCACTCGCAAACCCATAGATTCTGCGGGCATCTACGCCTAAGATTCAACGGGGTTCTAATCGTACCTTTATGGAATTGAAATAAGGTGGAGGGGAGAAATGACGGCAAAGTGACTTGTCGTTCTAATCGTACCTTTATGGAATTGAAATAAAAAAGTTTGGTGGAATGAAGTAAAACCATTATCTGTTCTAATCGTACCTTTATGGAATTGAAATTAATGAACGCTTGTACTGGCAGTTGGAGTGTTGCGTTCTAATCGTACCTTTATGGAATTGAAATATGTTAAACAAGAAAAGAAAGGCAGCGCATCAAAAAAGTTCTAATCGTACCTTTATGGAATTGAAATATAGAATCCAATTCAGGAATAACGAAATCAGAGGCAGTTCTAATCGTACCTTTATGGAATTGAAATTACGGAATAAGGGTTTTCAATGCCATATGAATCGGTGTTCTAATCGTACCTTTATGGAATTGAAATATCAGCAAGATAACAAAAACGCTTGGAAGCATACAGTTCTAATCGTACCTTTATGGAATTGAAATGCAACAGCGAGTTAATTTCCTCGCTGTCTCCTACCGTTCTAATCGTACCTTTATGGAATTGAAATTATTATAAGATGTATCAATAAGTCAAAGAACGAATCAGTTCTAATCGTACCTTTATGGAATTGAAATAAGATGTAGATGCTCGTCGTCAATATCAGGAAATATTAGTTCTAATCGTACCTTTATGGAATTGAAATGTTCACAGGACTGAAAGACTGCAAAGGAAAAGAAAGTTCTAATCGTACCTTTATGGAATTGAAATGACATTTCATTTACCGATATTATCTTTTCATATGAGTTCTAATCGTACCTTTATGGAATTGAAATTCTTTCCAAGCAACACTTTGTCCAGAAGGTGCACGAGTTCTAATCGTACCTTTATGGAATTGAAATCCATTCACCGTGCTCTTTTGATAACTCTCTTGCAGTTCTAATCGTACCTTTATGGAATTGAAATAAGAAAGGCTTATGCCCCGACAAGTGGCTTGATACGTTCTAATCGTACCTTTATGGAATTGAAATTGTCGCTAATTCTTGCATCTGCCCACAAATCCAATGTTCTAATCGTACCTTTATGGAATTGAAATGGGGGAAGGCTCCCGAATATGTCTTTTTGGCGATAAGTTCTAATCGTACCTTTATGGAATTGAAATTTAAATTACGGGAATCAATACCGCACTCAGCATAATGTTCTAATCGTACCTTTATGGAATTGAAATCATAGAATGATGCAGTATTCTCATTGTGGAACGGACGTTCTAATCGTACCTTTATGGAATTGAAATTGTTATGCAGCAGATTCGTGATTATCTCATGCTGAGTTCTAATCGTACCTTTATGGAATTGAAATAGCTGGACTAGGCGACGGTAGGCAAGGAGCTGTTTGGTTCTAATCGTACCTTTATGGAATTGAAATTTCAAGCCTGATACTCGCAAGTTGAAGACTTCTGGTTCTAATCGTACCTTTATGGAATTGAAATTTGCTCAGCGATAAACTTTTTAATGTGAAGGGCTAGGTTCTAATCGTACCTTTATGGAATTGAAATTTCAAGCCTGATACTCGCAAGTTGAAGACTTCTGGTTCTAATCGTACCTTTATGGAATTGAAATTTGCTCAGCGATAAACTTTTTAATGTGAAGGGCTAGGTTCTAATCGTACCTTTATGGAATTGAAATTGGCTTGAGGTATCTGTTGCCAATATCTTCAAGAGAGTTCTAATCGTACCTTTATGGAATTGAAATTGAGCATAAGGGGTCTCGCCTTCTCTCAGAATGTTCTAATCGTACCTTTATGGAATTGAAATAGCGAGGAACTCATCGAGAACAAGGAGCAGCCAGCAGTTCTAATCGTACCTTTATGGAATTGAAATAAACGTGCTCGTTTTCTACAAGGGAGAAATGGACGGTTCTAATCGTACCTTTATGGAATTGAAATATGCGATGACCCTCTACGCAATTACTGTCGATGAGTTCTAATCGTACCTTTATGGAATTGAAATCTGTTAACGAACTGCACTTTTCTCTGATGGCGCAGGTTCTAATCGTACCTTTATGGAATTGAAATAATCGTCCTTTTTGTTCACAAAGTTCTCTTTGGTGTTCTAATCGTACCTTTATGGAATTGAAATTCTGGGTTGCAACTTCGTTAGTATTACCGCTAACACCTGTTCTAATCGTACCTTTATGGAATTGAAATCGCTAAATGCCCGGCGGTACTCGTAGCGTTGCGATGTTCTAATCGTACCTTTATGGAATTGAAATAAGCTAGCCAAGTAAGGTTAATGTTAGCAAACAATCGTTCTAATCGTACCTTTATGGAATTGAAATAAGTTAAAGTCTTGGTTCTTTTCTGATTCTGTTCAGGTTCTAATCGTACCTTTATGGAATTGAAATTGTGGTAAGTGTGTAGCTTGCCAAAATTCTAAGCGTTGTTCTAATCGTACCTTTATGGAATTGAAATAGCTGGAGAGAGTGATAGACTTTCTGATTAGATAGTTCTAATCGTACCTTTATGGAATTGAAAATTTGTTGGCTATGGTTTCATTCTCATCATTAAAATGTTCTAATCGTACCTTTATGGAATTGAAATTAAGATGCCTTATTGCCACCGGCAAGATTCTGATTGTTCTAATCGTACCTTTATGGAATTGAAATGAGACGGTCGAAAGGTTTCCTGCAACCGAGATACGTTCTAATCGTACCTTTATGGAATTGAAATACTTGTATTTGACAATGGCATGGATCCTCTGCGAGTTCTAATCGTACCTTTATGGAATTGAAATTAAGGATTCTGATGTGTACCCAAGTTCACACGAGTTCTAATCGTACCTTTATGGAATTGAAATACGATAGAGAGTATGAAGTATCTTCACAATCTTCTGGTTCTAATCGTACCTTTATGGAATTGAAATTCGTCAACACGAAAATCCTCTGTTTACTCCTACTTTTATGATTCTTCTTCCATCACCAGCAAAGATTTTGGCAAAATCGGGCTGTTTTTCTTTATTTAACTCTGAAATAGAGTGGAATATCAGAGAAAATCTATAAATTTGCATTTAAATACAATATTATGTAAAGAATGGAAGATAGAGAACTGTTGCTGAAAAGTGACCCAGAGTTTGACCGCCTCGCCTTTACGGTGTTGGCTATCGAGGCTTCGGCACAAAAAATGGGTATATCGCCGTCTGAAATGAGAAAGCGATTGGATAAGGTGGGGCTAATCAAGAGTCTCATTCAAGATTGCTATGACACTCTACATACCGAGAGCCGGGACGCTGTGGCAAATGATGTGGTCGAAGCTCTTAAAAATTGGGAAAGAAAAGAATAATGGAAAAGCAGTTCAAATCATACGAAAGGGTATAATTATGTTGGACTTTTTATTATGGAATAAAATCGCTCGTATCATAAAGCAACTAGCCGATACGTTACATATATCAACCGACAGAGCATTACAGATATTCTATGACTCTGATGTTTGCCGTATGCTACATGACAAAGAACTTGGCTTGCATCTAATGAGTGATACATATATTGTAAATGACTTGATAGAAGAGCTAAGGAATAAGCAATAGTAAAACAATGGATATAAAGCCCTGGTGCGTTTCGCATCAGGGCTTTTTGGTCGTTTGGTCGGTAATTTTATTTCTTTATCACCTTCAGAACCTGGTCGGCAAGGCTTCTCATTC
>ERZ791912.769-NODE-769-length-17744-cov-21.668268_pt1 | contig 17744 bp, 14 predicted proteins | sample MGYA00510141_ERZ791912 | MGnify/ENA primary metagenome ERZ791912 (study PRJEB30046, sample SAMN00792082) | human gut metagenome | study: EMG produced TPA metagenomics assembly of the A metagenome-wide association study of gut microbiota in type 2... | reverse complement strand
GCACTGTAGCTCACTTTGCTCGCAAAGTGAGGGCCACGAACACGTAGCGAATATGACTAACGCTTTAGGGCATGACTTTGTTGGATTTTTAGCCGTGTTTGGCCGCCACAATATTCGTCCCCCTCACTTTGCGAGCAAAGTGAGCTACAGTGCTTCGCCTCAGACCTTCGCCGAATGTTCGCGCAGCGCCTCTTGTTGCTATGCCGCCACTTGCTATTTGGCTCAAAACCGCGCAAAGATCATCTGGATTCAGAACGCCCTACCTGCATGGATACTATAAAATAATTTTGAACACCTACTTACCATTACTAAATATAAAATCCCTATGAAACGAATGCTTCTCATGCTCCTTCCCTTGCTCTGCTTGGCAGGAACGGGAGCAGTCCATGCCCAGAAATGGCAGTTGAAAGTTGGCGGCGGTCTTGCCAGCCAGGGCGTCCACAACCGTGTCGTCGGCGCCTACAAAATCGGTGTGGCCTACGAATACGAGTTCGACCAGCATTGGACCTTCTCGCCCGGCCTCATGTTCTACGGCAAAGGCTGGCGCACGCCCGACGAGTCCGTGGCCTGCGTTGACGATGACGGCAACCCCATGCTCAACGAGTCGGGCCAGCAGGTCTACAGCCTCATGAGCCGTTCCGCATCGGCCAACTACGTAGAAGTCCCGCTCCTCTTCAACTATTACTACCGCCTTGCCGAGTCGCGCTACGTTGTCCTCTCGGCCGGCCCCTATGTGGCCTTCGGTGTGGCAGGAAAGATAAAGACCAAGGGCGACGGCAGCCGCATCGGCAGTGAGAAACTCTTCTACGAAGGCAACACCTTCAGCCTCTCCGGTGCCCGCCGCATCGATGCCGGCGTTCAGGCCCACCTCGGTTATCAGTTGCCCTCCGGCCTCACCATCGGCGTAGAAGGCGACTTTGGCCTCGTGCCCTTCAGCCGTGGCGGCCATTGCAACCTCGTGGGCCTTGTGTCTTTGGGGTATAGCTTCTGAGGATAATAACGATGGCAAAATACCTATAAATGGGTATTGCACAGGCGCTTAAAACGCCGTACCTTTGCACTCAGATTAGCAACCACAGCAAATCAAGTAGAATTTTAAATTGTTATGTCCATGTCAAAGAACGAGGTGTGCCGCGCGGCACGCCTCGTTTTGTGTTTTTAGTAATGTAAGGGGATATATTTGGGGGCGCGGTAAACAACGAAATATATTATAGGGGGCGCGGTAAACAATGAAATATAATAATGGCTTCCGACGGCATCACAACGAATTAACGAATCTCTTTGGGGCGCGTAATTGGGGCGAAGCACTGTAGCTCACTTTGCTCGCAAAGTGAGGGCCACGAATATGTGGCGAAAAACGTTGTGATGTTGGCGCCGCGAGCGCCCTGAAAGGGCAGCCAGTTCACAGCCCAGGGCAACGCCCTGGGTATCAGTGCATAAACGTCTACGCCCTGTAAGGGCAAAAGTATGGGCGAACGGTTGGCTTTTACTTTTGCCCTTACAGGGCGCAGGTTCGGGTTTTACGTAACCCAGGGCGTTGCCCTGGGCTCTGGACTTGTTGGGCTTTCGCTTTCAGCCCTCGTTGGGCCTTCACCCCGCGCTTCGCCCGTGCTTGGCCGCCACAATCTTCGTCCCCCTCACTTTGCGAGCAAAGTGAGCTACAGTGCTTCGCCCCAGACCTTCGTCCATAAAAAAGCAGCCAGACAAATCCGGCTGCTTCCTATAATTCTCGTAATATCATCCTCGTAACAAAAAAAACGGTTGACACTCATTGAGTATCAACCGTTCTTCGTACCCAGAGCCGGGGTCGAACCGGCACGGGTTGCCCCACTGGTGTTTGAGACCAGCGCGTCTACCGATTCCGCCATCTGGGCTTTTGCATATCAAGCCTCTTTGGCTCGTTTGCGGTGCAAAGGTACGGATATAATTTGGAACAGCCAAGAAAAAGGCCGATTTTCTGATTTTTTTTGTTCTTTAATCCTTCGGAGACCCTGAGAATGGGATTTTATCGCTACATTAGCAGTCCGATAATACTGAGCGCGTCCGTAGCGGAGGCAACATCCCCTTGCGGGCGCCGAAAAACAAAAACTCACAACCATGAACAAACAGCATAATTATTGCATCATTCTCGCGGGAGGCATCGGACGCCGCCTGTGGCCTGTCAGCAAGCAGGCAAAGCCTAAACAATTTGTCGACATTTTCGGCGTCGGGCGTACCCTCTTGCAGCAGACCTTCGATCGCTTTGCCCGCATCATGGATAAAAACCACATCATCGTCTCCACCTATAAGGAATACGTGCCGCTGGTCAAAGAGCAGTTGCCAGAACTCCCCGACAGTTGCATCCTCGCTGAGCCCGTGCAGCTCTCAACGGCCCCCGCCGCCGCCTGGGCCTCCTGCCACATCGCAAATATCGACCGCGACGCCAACATCGTCGTCACCCCCGCCGATCAGTTCATCGTCAACGAGGCCAATTTCGCCGAGCAGATTGCCGGCGGCCTCGACTTCGTGTCGAAGCACGACGACTTCCTCGTCATGGGCGCCGTGCCAACCGTTCCCAACACGGCCTACGGCTATATCCAGCAGGGGCGCGAGCACATCGACGACACCACCTCGCGCGTCAAATCCTTCTCCGAGAAGCCAACGCTCGAATATGCCCGCATGTTTGTCGAGAGCGGCGAGTTCCTTTGGAACACGGGCCTCATGCTCTGGCGCACCTCCACGCTTCTCCACCTCCTCAAGACAAACGGCGTTCTCATGGGCAACTGGCTCGACACCGACTGGCAAGGCCTCACGCCTGAGCAAGAGCTGAAGAAGATAGAGGAAAACTATCCTTCGAGCCTCCACACCTCCATCGACCTCGTCGTGCTTGAGAAATGCGACAATGTCTACGTGCGCCGCTGCAACTTCGGATGGACCGACGTCGGCAGCTGGCCAGAAATCTACGACGTGGCGGAGAAAGATGCCGACGGCAATGCCGTCCTCGCCAACGGCCATGTGCTGCTCTCTGGATGCCGTAACAACCTCGTGGACCTGCCCGAAAACACTGGCGCCATCATCTGCGGACTCGACAACTACCTCGTGGCCTTCAAAGGCAACCAATTGGTGATCTGCCCGAATGACGACCCGGGACGCGTGCGCAAGATGGTCAACGAAGCACAAATTCAATACGGCGACGATTTCGTGTGAGACGTCGCGCGGGTAACAATATATAGTATATGTATAAATTCCAGGGGTGTCCTAAGTCGATTAGGACACCCCTGGGAGTGTACGGGCGCGATGATGAAATATATTATTGGCGCCGCAAACAACGAATTAACGAAATTCCTTGGACGTGTGATTGGGGCGCCAGCATTGTAGCTCACTTTGCTCGCAAAGTGAGGGCCACGGACACGTCGCGAAAAATGTTTGTGGTTGCGCCGCGAGCGCCGCCAAAAAAAATTGTCCCCCTCACTTTGCGAGCAAAGTGAGCTACAATGCTGGCGCCGCAGACCTTCGCAGTAAACAACGAATTAAACGAATTTCATGGGCGCGTGATTGGGGCGCAGCACTGTAGCTCACTTTGCTCGCAAAGTGAGGGCCACGGATATGTTGCGAAAAATGTTTGGATTAGCGCCGCGAAGGCCGCCCAAAGAATCGTCCCCCTCACTTTGCGAGCAAAGTGAGCTACAATGCTGGCGCCGCAGCCCTTCGCAGTAAACAACGAATTAAACGAATTTCGTGGGCGTGTGATTGGGGCGCAGCACTGTAGCTCACTTTGCTCGCAAAGTGAGGGCCACGGACACGTCGCGAAAAATGTTTGTGGTTGCGCCGCGAGCGCCGCCAAAAAAAATTGTCCCCCTCACTTTGCGAGCAAAGTGAGCTACAATGCTGGCGCCGCAGACCTTCGCAGTAAACAACGAATTAAACGAATTTCGTGGGCGTGTGATTGGGGCGCAGCAAAAATTCGATTAATTCAAACCTCCGCCGCCCCCGCTGTCCAAAACCCCGATTTCAACCCTCTAAAATAGCAAAACGGCTGGTAAGAAATTGCCGTGCAAAAAAATGTTGCATTTTCTCGCTGAAATGCTTGGACGTTAATAATTTAATACATAACTTTGCCTCCCAAGATAGGCTGCACCTCGGCATTCTTATTGCCGCGAGCCAACTATAAATCGTTTTTGAACTTCACTCCTGTGCTTACGGGAACCTATTAAAACACCAAACAATGAAATCTTTTGCCCACATAACGCCTTGCACGCTTTGCCCTTCAGCAAAGTCAGCTTTCGCGTGTGTTGAAGGCACAAGATTTACCCCCCCCCTCTTCTGTTAACGAATTAATATTTACTTTCAATAGTGCAAGCCCGTCTTGCATCCGTGTGCGACGCCGCATCATGTCCTGAACCCTCAGGCATGATGCGGCGTTTGCCGTTTCCCCTGCCGCATCCCTCACCGCAACGGATGTGGCGCATCGTCTTATCCGAAAATAATTAATAATTTAAAATTTTAGGTTTATGAGAAAAATTACTTCTATTCTTTCGATGTTCCTTCTTATAGCAGGATGGAACACCGCAAGTGCGCAGTTTGCCTTCAAGAAGTTTAAAGCTGTTGGCGACCGGGTTACGGACGTTAGTCAGCTTCAGAATGGACACTATTATGTGTTTAAGAATCAGAGTAAGGGAAAGTACATCAAGCTGGATAAGGAAACGATGCAGTTTAAGAACGATAACCAATTAACTGAAGGAGATAATTCTGATGGATTGGCCGTTTTCAAACTTCATGTTGATGAAACAACAGGTACGAAACTGTATAGCTTTGAGTCTGCAAGAGATGGCTATTATATGCCACAAGTACGGATCGATGCTACTGCTAATGCTACAGACGTTACTTCTGCTTCTGCTGCCAAATTCGTAATCAGTGCAACAGATAAGAACAATAAAACAAAAGAGAATTGTTGGGCCATTAAGAATAGTACAGACGATGCATATTTTGATATGCAAAATGATCAGTTCGTTGGTTGGAAAGGTACAGAGGCTCAAACTTGGTATGAGATTAACGAAGTGACGGTCTCTGAAGAGGAAACGGACTTACAGATTGTTTATAAGGTGGTTTATAGCGGAGATGTTGCTTCTACTACTTATGACATAGCTACAACAGGAACACAATGCCCTGTACCAAATACGTCTTATTATTTTTCTGTAACGCAGCCAAGTAACTTGACAATTGCGAAGGATAATATGTTGTTAGAGTTTAAATTAACCAAGGGCGAAGTTCCTTTCACGGCTGGACAATGGTATAGCCTTAGGATAAAACATGGTGATCGTGTGTTGCGGGCTATTGCTGAAGAAAATAATTTGTATGTAAATACAGAACCTAATTCAAAACTGGAGGCAATCGCCAATACCTATCCCAATTTCTTAAATGCGTTGTGGCGCATTGACGAGTCTGGTACTGGTGTCAAGATATATAATAAGGCTGTTGGCAAGTATTTACAAGCCAATGGATATTCGCAACCCGGTATAAGCAATCGCGCAACGTTTGATAACACTGGTACGGTGTTCTATGTTAAGAGTATTAATGATGGCCTTGGCTTTTATACTGGTTCGGACTATTTGAATGCTTCTTGCACTTCTGGAAATACTGCTAATGCACGTTTGGGTATTTGGAACGCTGATGGTGATGGTTCTACCTTCTATTGCGAAAAAACGAAAGAAGAGTTGCTTGCATTGGGTCAAACAGCTTTCGCTAATACGCCGAATGTTTATTCCTACACAAACAATAACGCCTTGATGAAAGGTGGAAATTATTCTGAAAGCAATAGTTCAGCTGCAGCTGCTACCACGCTTGATGGACTTTTTGAAATTGGTGCAAAGGTATCCAGTGGAGTCTGTCCAGATCCAAATGCTTACTATCTGATTCGCAACGTCAACCAAGGTGCTGTGGGGACTAATGACGAAAAGAATAAATATCTTTCTTCTGAATTTGTGTTCTGCGATACAGATGGCAAGATCCAGACTAAAGTTGGAGAAACCGAAAACGACAGAAACATCAAGAGAACCAAATTTTCTTCTCCGTTATTGCCACGCCTTTGGCAATTTGAGGAAGCTACGGATGGTAAATTTTACTTGCGGAATGTGAATACACAAAAATATGTCGCTTTAGGTAGTAATTTAGATATTCCGACGGAGCAATATCAGAGTAGCAAGACGGCATTCAGCCTTCAAGCAACCGATAAAGTATTTCGTCGTGAGTTCAATGTAAGCAATGACCAAACAACCATGTTCCTGATGGGTGCTAATAATACTTTTGTTAATGCTCAAAATGGTATGGGGTCAGCTAATGGTGTCGAGTATAATGCAGTAGCATACTATGCCGATATAAATGATGGTGGCAACTACTGGCAGTTCATCAAAGTAACCGAAGTTCCTCTCACCATCGCCGCTAACGACTACACCACGCTCTGCTTGCCGTTCAATGTCAAGCTCCCCGAAGGTACTGCAGTGAAGGCTTACTACGCAAGCCAGGCCGCTGGAAGCGTTCTGAAGTTGACAGAAATCACTGGCATCATCCCTGCTAATGAAGGTGTGATTCTTCAGAATACGAACAAGTCTGAGGTAGCAAACATCAACCTTACCATTACAACAGATGAGGCAACTCTCGATGGTAACAAACTTGAAGGCGTAACAGCCAAGCGTGAGGGATATACCGCACTGAACAATTATGTGCTTGCTGATGGTAACAATGGCATTGGCTTCTATAAGGCAAAGTTCACCGCAATCGCCGCTAACAAGGCTTATTTGTCAGTGGCTAATGTTCAGGGCGTTCAGGGCGTGATGATGGCCTTCAGTTTCGGCAACGAAGTGACGGGCATCGACAACGTCAACGCTGCCGCTCCTGCCGCCAAGAAGTACTACGACTTGCAAGGACGCCGCGTGCTCTATCCTGCCAAGGGTATCTTCGTCACGGAAGACGGACAGAAAGTCCTCTTCAAGTAATCTAATCATTACATCTATAACTCAATAAAACTACAAGAAATTATGAAGAAAGAATATATTAAGCCAACGTCAGAAGCTGTTAACTTTTTTCCCGAGAGCGCACTGATGGGTGTATCGGGAGGAGACAGTCAAATGGGTATCAACTCTGGTGATGGCGATGCCATTGACAATGTAGGCGAAATGAAGTCAAATCATCAGGGCATTGGCAAAGGATTGTGGGAATAATCTTCCACGATATAGTTTATTTGTAAAGAAGAATCGGGCACTCCGTTGGGGTGCCCGATTTTTTTTGTGCGGCCGCGAAGCCGTGACAGCGAAAGATGGTGTTGGGTTCGGACGGCGTAACAACGAATTAAACGAATTTCTTTGGGGCGTGTGATTGGGGCGCCAGCACTGTAGCTCACTTTGCTCGCAAAGTGAGGGCCACGAACACGTCGCGAACATGACTTTGTTGGATTTTCAGCCCGTGCTTGGCCGCCACAATATTCGCCCCCCTCACTTTGCGAGCAAAGTGAGCTACAGTGCTTCGCCTCAAGAATCGTGGCCCTCACTTTGCGAGCAAAGTGAGCTACAGTGCTTCGCCCCACCTTTCAGCCCAGTTCCTGCAATGCCATTACCATGTCGTCGATTCGCGGCCGAAGGTAATGCTACCCTCGGCCGCGAGTAATGCTACCTTCGGCCGCGAGTAGCGCTACCAGCGGCCGCGAATCGATGACTTGGTAGGCATTTCGAGGAGACCGTAAAAGGGGGCCGGCGGAGGTACGGTATCAGCGTGTTGTCTCCATTGTGCATTGCCAATTCCCCGTCATCCCCGTTTTTTTTGTACTTTTGTATTCTAAATCAACCGACAGCATGAAAGAGAAACTCAACATCATCAAGGTGGGGGGCAAGATTGTGGAAAATCCTGCCGCCCTCAGCAGGCTCATCAGCCAGTTTGCACAACTCCCAGGACTCAAAATGCTCGTTCACGGCGGCGGACGCACCGCCACCGACATTGCCGCACAGATGGGCGTGGAGACCAAGATGGTGGAGGGACGACGCGTCACCGACACGGAGATGCTCCGCGTGGTGACGATGGTGTATGGCGGATTGGTGAACAAAAATGTCGTGGCGCAGCTGAATGCCGCCGGACTATGCGCCCTGGGCCTCACGGGGGCCGATATGGACGTGATACGTTCCCACCGCCGCCCCGTCACGACCGTTGACTATGGTTTCGTGGGCGACGTTGACCGCGTCGACGGCCGCCGCCTCGCGCAGCTGCTCGAGAGCGGCCTCGTGCCCGTCATGGCACCGCTGACGCACGACGGCAACGGCCAGATGCTCAACACGAATGCCGACACCATCGCCGGAGAAACGGCAAAAGCCCTCGCGCCCTATTTCGACGTCACGCTGACCTATTGTTTCGAATTTCCTGGCGTCTGCCGCATGAAGGAGGGAACGCAGGAGTTGGGCGACGTCATCCCCGAAATCGACCGCCCTGCCTTCGAGGCGCTGAAAGCCGATGGCACGGTGTCGGGCGGCATGATCCCGAAGCTCGAAAACTGCCTGCAGGCCATCGATGCCGGGGTGTCGCGCGTGGTGATCACGTTGGCCGACAGAATCGGGGAGGAGGGCGGCACGGCGATTGTGCGACGCGAGCGCCCTGAAAGGGCAGCCAGTTCATAGCCCAGGGCAACGCCCTGGGTACCAGTGCACAAGCGCCCACGCCCTGTAAGGGCAAAAGTATGGGCGAATGATTGTTTATTACTTTTGCCCTTACAGGGCGCAGTTCCGGGTTTTACGTAACCCAGGGCGTTGCCCTGGGCTCTGGACTTGTTGGGCCTTCAGCCCGTGCCTGGCCGCTGACAATCGGGCTCTGGACTCGTTGGGCCATAGCTCGTGCCCCCCTTCGCCTCCCTCTTTTTTCAACCATCAAACGATATGACAAACAATTATGAGATAATGGCCCCTGTGGGCTCACGCGAGTCGCTGGCCGCCGCCTTAAAAGCTGGCGCCGACTCCATCTATTTCGGCATCGAAGCCCTCAATATGCGGGCACATTCTGCCAACCGTTTCACCATTGACGACCTGAGAGAAATCGCCGCCATGTGTAGCGAACACGGCGTCAAGAGTTATCTGACGGTCAACACCATCATCTACGACGAAGACATCGAACTCATGCACCGCATCTGCGACGCCGCCCACGATGCTGGTATCTCCGCCGTCATCGCTGCCGACGTCGCCGTCCTCGTCTATTGCCGCGAGATCGGTCAGGAAGTGCATCTCTCCACGCAACTCAACATCTCCAACGTTGAGGCCCTGAAGTTCTATGCCCAGTTTGCCGACGTCGTTGTCCTCGCCCGCGAGCTCAACCTGCGGCAGGTGGCCCATATCCACCAGGCCATCGAGGAGCAGAACATCTGCGGCCCTTCGGGAGAACACGTGCGCATCGAGATGTTCTGCCACGGTGCCCTCTGCATGGCCGTCAGCGGTAAGTGCTATCTCTCGCTCGACAACCTCGGACGCTCCGCCAACCGCGGCGAGTGTATGCAGGTGTGCCGACGTAGCTACACCGTGCGCGACCGCGAGACGGGCGTGGAACTCGATGTCGACAACAAATATATCATGAGTCCGAAGGACCTCAAGACCATCGGATTCATCGACCGCATGATGAAAGCCGGCGTGCGTGTGTTCAAAATTGAAGGACGCGCACGCTCTGCGGAATACGTCTACACCGTTGTGCGCTGCTACAAGGAAGCCATCGAAGCCGTTGAGCGTGGCGAGTTCACCGAAGAAAAGGTGGAGGACTGGAACACGCGCCTGAAAACCGTTTTCAACCGCGGTTTCTGGGACGGCTACTACCTCGGACAGCGCCTCGGCGAATGGAGCGCCAAATACGGGTCGTCGGCCACAGAGAAGAAGGTGTATGTTGGCAAAGGCACGAAATATTTCTCACGTCTCGGCGTGGGCGAGTTCTACCTCGAAGCCGGAGAAATCCACCGCGGCGACAAGCTCGTCGTGATTGGTCCAACAACGGGCGTCATCTATCTGACGGCCGACGAGATTCACTATGACAACGGCCCTGTTGAGGTCGGCAAGAAAGGATGGGCCGTCTCGGTCGCCGTGCCAGAGAAAATACGCCCTTCCGACAAACTCTATAAACTGGTGGCAACAGACGATTTTTAATTCTTGATATGAACCTGTTATTTGACTACGGCGGCGTCTTGGTCGACCTCGACAAGCAACGCTGCATCCGCGCATTCGAAGCCCTCGGCTTCGACATCCGCCCTTATCTCGGCACCTATGCCCAAGCCGGTTTCTTCTCGGAACTGGAGCGCGGCGCCATCTCCGTTGAGGGCTTTTGCGACAAGATACGTGAGGCGGCAGGCAACGAAAGTCTCTCCGACACTGATATCTGCAACGCCTGGAAGGATTATCTCACGGGCGTGCCAGCGGAACGCCTGGAGATGCTGCTGAAAATCGCACGGCATTATCCCGTTTATCTCCTGAGCAACACCAACACCATCCACTGGAAGATGGCGGAGGAGGACTATTTCAACTTCCAGGGACACACCGTTGACGACTTCTTCCGCAAGAAGTTTCTCTCCTTCGAAATCGGGGCGGAGAAACCCTCGGAGGAAATCTATCAGGCCGTTATCGACGGCATCGGCTGCGAGCCTTCCGACATCCTCTTCTTCGACGATTCCGACGTCAACTGCGACGCCGCACGCAAGATGGGGCTGCAGGCCCGCGTGGCGCCTGCCAACAGTGCGTGGCTCTCGTTCTTTACCGCCGATGGCGAATATATTCCTGAAGCGGAGTGACGCATGGGAGCGGCATATATCTTAAACAACTGTGAGGCTTTCACCCCCATTGGGGCTGCCTCTCGACGTGTGGCCACCATCGGTTTCTTCGATGGTGTCCACACCGGCCACCGCTATCTTCTCTCGCAGGTGGAGCGGCTGGCGCGTGAAAACAGCATGGCGGGCATGGCCGTCACCTTCGAGCGCCACCCGCGCCAGGTGTTGCAGACCGACTATTGTCCCGTGTTGCTCAACACGCCCGAAGAGAAATACCGCCATCTGGCGGAGAGCGGCATCGACGCCTGCGTGATGCTTGATTTCACGGTGCAGATGGCGCAGCTTTCGGCACGCGACTTCATGCGCCTTTTTCTTCGCGAACGCTATGGCGTGGAGAAACTCGTGATGGGCTATGACCACCGCTTCGGCCACGAGCGCCATCTTTCGTTGGCCGACTATCAGGCCATCGGGCGCGAAGTGGGCATCGAGGTGGTGCAGGCCGAAGCCTTCCAGACGGCAGACCTCACGGTGAGCTCTTCCGCCATCCGCCGCCTCTTGCAGGGGGGCGACGTCGACCGTGCCAACCGCTGTCTGGGCTATGCCTACGAACTGGCGGGGACAGTGGTCGACGGCCACCACGTGGGGCGCGACTTGGGATACCCAACGGCCAACCTGCGGCCCGAAAACGTCCTAAAACTCGTGCCGGGACGTGGCGTCTATGCCGTTGAGGCCCTTTACGGCGGCAAGGTCTATCCCGCGATGCTCAACATTGGATTTCGCCCGACGCTCGACAACGGTGCGGAGAGCACCATCGAAGCGCATCTCTTCGGCTTCTCTGGCAACCTCTATGGCGAGACGCTGACCCTCCGTTTCCTCCACCGTGTGCGCGACGAACAGCGCTTCCCGTCGCTCGATGCGCTGAAGCGACAGTTGGCGGAGGATGCGGCAACGGTGTGCCGGATGTTGGGGCGGGGGTGATAGCGAATTGACGAATTTCGTGGGACGCAGCATTGTAGCTCACTTTGCTCGCAAAGTGAGGGGGACGAAGGTTGGGGCGATAGCACTGTAGCTCACTTTGCTCGCAAAGTGAGGGCCACGGATATGTCGCGAAGAATGTTGTGATGCTGGCGCCGCTATATGGTCGCTCAAATAATCGCGCCCCTCACTTTGCGAGCAAAGTGAGCTACAGTGCTATCGCCGCAAAGATCGTTATAATGGCTACGCCGCGAAGGACGCCCAAAAGTTCGTCCCCCTCACTTTGCAAGCAAAGTGAGCTACAGTGCTTCGCCGCAAAGGTCGTTATAATGCTGGCGCCCCCGCCCCTCTCTCATAGATAAACACATAACAACCAACCCTTCCACCCACATGAAGAAATCATTATTATTGATTATATTATTCCTGCTCTATCAGGTGCTTGCCGCCGTTATGGCGCAAGTGTGGACCCATCTCAATGGCAGCGGTGCCGGCGCAGAAGCCGCAGACGTCGCGGCCATGCCGTCGGCCACCAGTCTCGGTGTTTCTATGCTCGTCAGTATGGCCCTCGTCTTGTCTTTGCTCTTCGCGTTGCGTCTCATCCGCCGATGCCCGTGGCGTAGCAGTCTCGACGACGCACCGCAGATGACGGCGACCCCTGGCGACACCACCCTCGCCGCCGCCCTCTGTCCTCCGAAGAAATGGCAGGCCAAAATCGTTAAGGGACGTCCCGTCAGTGCCGTAGGGTGGGGCATGGCCCTCGTCGGCTTCGTGGTTCTCTCCCTTGGCACCAGTTTGATGCTCTCCCCCGTCGGGATGGACGACCGCGGTATGCAAAAAATCTTTGAAGGCATGAAAGACAGTGGCATCTGCCTGTTCCTCATGGCCGTTGCCGGTCCCGTGTTTGAAGAAATCGTCTTCCGCGAGGGCGTGCTCCGCCAGTTGGTACATTCGCGCCGCAGGAACGACCACACGTCGGGCGGTCTCACCCTGTTGTGGGCCACCGTTGTCAGTGCCCTCTGCTTCGGCCTCGTTCATGGCAACCTCCAGCAGGCCGTTCCCGCCTTCATCCTCGGCCTCGCCCTCGGTCTGTGTTATTGCCGCACCGGCAACATCGTCATGTGCTCCGTGCTCCATGTCGTCAACAACAGTATGGCCGTCGGCCTCATGTTCCTCCCGCAGCTTAACGACGCGATGGAAAACCTGCCGACACCCCTCTCCGTTGGTCTTGGCATGCTGTGTGTCATCGTCGGTGCCTTGATGCTCATCGGTATGTATCTCATGCCGGAAAAAAGTTAGTTTATGAAGATAGGAAATGTAGATTTAGGCGAACGCCCCGTTGTGCTTGCTCCCATGGAAGACGTGACCGACATCGGTTTCCGTCTGCTGTGCCGCCGCTGCGGTGCCAGTATGGTCTATTCAGAATTTGTTGCTGCTGATGCCCTTGTCCGCATGGTCAATCGCAGTCTCGACAAACTCACCGTTTGCGAGGAAGAGCGTCCCGTTGCCATCCAGATATACGGCAAAGACCCCGTTGCCGTGCGCGATGCCGCACAGATCGTGGTGGAACGCGCCCGTCCCGATGTCCTCGACATCAATTTCGGCTGCCCCGTGAAGCGCGTGGCCGGGAAAGGTGCTGGCGCTGGTATGTTGCAGACCCCCGACCTCATGCTCGAAATCACGCGGCAGGTGGTCGAGGCCGTCGACGTGCCCGTGACGGTGAAGACCCGCCTGGGTTGGGATGCCGACCATAAAATCATCGTCGGCCTCGCCGAGCAGTTGCAAGACTGCGGCATTCAGGCCCTCACCATCCACGGCCGCACCCGTGCACAGATGTACACCGGCACAGCCGACTGGACCCTCATCGGCGAGGTGAAGAAAAACCCGCGTATGCACATCCCCATCATCGGCAATGGCGACATCTGTTCGGCCGACGATGCCGTGCGGGCTTTCAACGATTATGGCGTAGATGCCGTGATGGTGGGCCGCGCCACCTTCGGTCGTCCTTGGATTTTCAAGGAGATGTATGACGCGCTACACCAGGGCGAACACGGCGTGGACCATGTCATCGACAGCGACTATGCCCCCATGTCGGCCGATTGGCAGCTCGACGTATTGAAGGCACAGGTCAAGGAAAGCGTCAGCCGCATCGACGAATACCGCGGCATCCTCCATGTGCGCCGCCATCTGGCCGCCACGCCGCTCTTCAAGGGCCTTCCCAATTTCCGGCAGACGCGCATCAATATGCTACGGGCCGAACACGTTGACGAACTCTTCGACATCATGGAGAGCACACGTCCGCTGATACGGGCGGCCGAGGCGTCGCGCGAACATTCGGCAGAAGTCTGAGGCGCAGCACTGTAGCTCACTTTGCTCGCAAAGTGAGGGGGAGGAATCTTGTGGCGGCCAAGCATGGGCTAAAAATCCAACAAAGTCATGCGCTATGTAGCGCTGGTCATGTTCGCGACGTGTCCGTGGCCCTCACTTTGCGAGCAAAGTGAGCTACAGTGCTGGCGCCGCAACAGACGATTGTGCGGGGTTAGTGCAAATTAATAATGTGCGAAAATTGTTTTCGAACTCGTGATTAAAGCGGCGTTTCTCTCTTTACCGCGAAGCATCAAAAAGATCCTGCAACACCGCCAGCGACTTCAGTTCCGGGAACGACGGCAGATGCAGCCGATAATAGAGGTTGATGTATCCCAGCAGGCGGCTGCGCTCACTGCCCGAGAATTTAAACACGTGCATCGTTGCGAAATTCATGCGCCGCAGTAGTGGCAGGCGGGCGGCATCCTCTGGCAAGAGAAAATGCTTGTTGAGCGGCGAGTATGCCGTGAAGCGGCCCGCCTCCAGGTCGAAACCATCGCCTGGGCGGTAGTCCTCAAGATTTGGGGCGAAACCGAGGAAGCCAACAAGGCGCAGGAGAAACACCAGATGGAAATTGGCAAAATCCTTCGGCGCCGTGTCAAACCATTCAACAGACGTATATATATATTGAAAGAGCAGTTCGCTCGCAACCTCCACCTTTATCGCCGCCTGAAGAAACTCCGAGAGAAACAGTGCCACGGCGCTTTTGCGCGGGTCGTAGGGGATTGACACCAGCGGCGTCGACACCCCGACCGATTTCGGACGCTTCAACGCATTACCTTCGCGATGGTTCCAACAGATGGTCAGCAGGGCCAGCGGCTGGAAAAGCGTGTGGCGCACCGCTGCCCGCGGCGAACGTGAGATGCGCACGAGAAACGAAACGCGGCCGTGGCCCTCCGTCAGCGTCTCAGCGATGAAGGATTCGTCGTTGTATTTGATGGTGCGGAGCACAATGGCCCGTGATTCAGTCAGCATGGTAAGGAAAATTTTGGTTGAAAAAATCGGTGTCCGTAAAAAATCCCCCAGCCCGAAGGCAGGGTGGGGCAGAAAACGGCAGAAAAAATCTCTGGCGCTCTTTGGGCGGGTATTCCCAGAATTGCCCGTTGTACGCCATGCGAAGTTAGCAAAAATCCCCGATAGGTTCTTAAAATCATGGAAAAACAAATTTTTTCTGAAAAAAATACTGGAAATATTTGGTGGTTTGAGAGGAAAGCCCTAATTTTGCACTCGCAATCAGGCACCGAGAGGATGCCAAATAGCAACAAGGCTTGGTCCCTTCGTCTATCGGTTAGGACGAGAGATTTTCATTCTCTAAAGAGCGGTTCGATTCCGCTAGGGACTACAAATAAAAAGAAAAATAGAAAATGGCAAACCACAAATCATCTGTAAAAAGAATTCGTCAGACGGCGACTCGCAGACTGCATAACAGATATTACGCTAAAACGATGCGTAACGCAGTTCGTAAGCTCCGTGCTACGACCGACAAAGCAGCTGCCGTAGAACTTCTGCCGAAGGTGCAGAAGATGCTGGACAAGCTCGCCAAGAATAATTCAATTCACAAGAACAAAGCAGCTAACATCAAGTCAAGCCTCATGCTTCACGTGAACAAGCTCGCTTAATTATCAGAAACGAATTAGCAAGAAACATAAAAGACCAATAGATTCCCGAATCTGTTGGTCTTTCTTGCGTTTTGGTGCATTGCGGCGATGGGCGGGCTCTGGCATAAGTAAACCCATTACTAAACCTGCATTTCTTGTGCCGCTGCAAAATATTTGACCATCCTTGTGCATCAGACAAGGATTTTGCATTAACTTTGCACCCAAATAGAAACCAAAAGTAATTGTAAGATTATGGCAAAGAAAGCTTTATTGATGATTCTCGACGGATGGGGCATTGGTTCACATGGCAAAGGCGATGTGATTTTCCAGACGCCGACTCCGTTCATGGACAGTTTGAACGCAAAATATCCTCATTCTGAATTGCTCGCCAGCGGTGAAAACGTTGGTTTGCCCGATGGCCAGATGGGTAACTCAGAAGTGGGACACCTCAATATCGGTGCTGGACGTATCGTTTATCAGGACCTCGTGAAGATCAACCGCGCTTGTGCCGATGGTAGCATCATGAAGAACCCTGAAGTTGTCAGCGCCTACGAATATGCCAAGAAAAACGGCAAAGGCCTCCACTTGATGGGCTTGACTTCAACGGGCGGTGTGCACTCTTCGCTCGACCACCTCTTCAAACTCATTGACATCGCAGGCGAATACGGCATCTCCGACAAGACTTATGTTCACTGCTTCATGGACGGTCGTGACACCGACCCGAAGAGCGGTAAGGGATTCATCGCCGACCTCGTAAAGCATTGTGAACCGACAGGCGCACATGTTGCCAGCATCATCGGCCGTTTCTATGCTATGGACCGCGATAAGCGCTGGAACCGCGTTAAAGTGGCTTACGACCAGCTCGTTGAGGGCAAGGGACGCCAGGTGGCCGACATGGTGGAAGGCGTTCAGAGCTGCTACGACACCGATTCTGAAGACCACAAGAACACCGACGAATTTATGGAGCCGCTCGTCAACGCCAACTGCGATGGACGTATTAAGGAAGGCGACGTGGTGATCTTCTTCAACTACCGCAACGACCGCGCTAAGGAACTCACTATGGTGCTCACCCAGCAGGATATGCCAGAAGAAGGCATGCACACCATCCCTGGCTTGCAGTACTACTGCATGACGCCGTACGACGCTTCTTTCACTGGCGTTCACATCCTCTTCCCGAAAGAGAACGTGCACAACACGCTTGGCGAATTTATCTCTAAGCAGGGTCTCAAGCAGCTGCACACGGCTGAGACTGAGAAATATGCCCACGTGACCTTCTTCTTCAACGGTGGTCGCGAAACACCGTATGAAGGTGAAGACCGCATCCTCGTGGCTTCTCCGAAGGTGGCTACCTACGACCTCAAGCCCGAGATGTCGGCTTACGAGGTGAAGGACAAACTCGTTGAGGCCATCAAGGAAAATAAATATGATTTCATCGTTGTCAACTTCGCCAACGGCGATATGGTGGGCCACACGGGTATCTACGAGGCCATCGAGAAAGCTGTCACGGCTGTTGACAACTGCGTGAAGGACGTTGTTACTGCTGCCAATGAGGTGGGCTATGAAACCATCATCATTGCCGACCACGGTAATGCCGACAACGCTATCAACGCCGACGGAACGCCTAACACTGCCCACTCGCTCAACCCCGTGCCTTTCATTTATGTCACGGAAAACGAGCATGCCAAGGTTAAAAACGGTGTTTTGGCCGACGTGGCTCCTTCCATCCTGCACATCATGGGCTTGAAACAGCCTGAAGAAATGACGGGTCAGGATTTGATTGAAGACTAAGTTCAACATTTCATACTATTGAGGCGTGCTCAAGACGTGAGTCTTTGGCACGCTTTTTTTTATGCGAGGAAGGGGAGGGGTTGCGGCGCTTTTGCGGCGCTGGCACTGTAACGCTCTTTGCGGCGCAGCACTGTAGCTCACTTTGCTCGCAAAGTGAGGGGGTCGATTTTTTGGCGTCCTTCGCGGCGCTGGTCCCAAACGTTTTTCGCGACGTGTCCGTGGCCCTCACTTTGCGGCGAAGCACTGTAGCTCACTTTGCTCGCAAAGTGAGG
>ERZ791912.758-NODE-758-length-17941-cov-80.877334_pt1 | contig 17941 bp, 19 predicted proteins | sample MGYA00510141_ERZ791912 | MGnify/ENA primary metagenome ERZ791912 (study PRJEB30046, sample SAMN00792082) | human gut metagenome | study: EMG produced TPA metagenomics assembly of the A metagenome-wide association study of gut microbiota in type 2... | reverse complement strand
TCCATAAAAATATACTAATTTTCAGGCGGTTTTTTAATTCCGCCAACAGGTTGTTAGAAATGCTTTTTGTTGTTTATGATATATCTTTTTATATTATATTTCAATCTACTGGCAGACTTAAAGAAAATGCTTTAGCATGTCCTTCCATGGACATAATAGCTTTTATTCTGGTATTTGTTATTTATAGCTTTGGAGGTTCGGTTTTGACAATAGCTTATGCCCTATTGATTCTAACAATTTCACAAGGCATGTTAGTAAAACCATATTTAGCAGTAAGATTATTCGATTATAAATGGCGTGAATTCCGAAAACTTTTTGCTCAAAATGGATTAGTTTTAATAGCTGCATTGTCTATTAGTATAATACTGAAATCTTGTTTATATAATAAAATAAATGAATGTTTATTGTTAGGCTTTGAGGTAGTATTAGTAATTTTATGTATACTATTTTGCGGGTTAAATAAGCATGAGAGAAATAAGATATTATCTTCTCTCAGGATTATGTTCCAGTCCAGCTCATCATCAAGATAGGTGATTGCCTGTTGGCAGTGGATGGCTTAGGTCATCAAGTGTATAGTGCAAGATATTTAGAGAAGAATCATCTCAGCAGCAAGGCGCAGTATCATTTCCGTCACCACGAGTCGGTGTCAGTGATGCAGCTGTACGCCGCCATCCGCATCCTTCTCCTCAACACCTCTTCAGTCTGGGACCGCATTCTTCAGATGTGTCGCATACTGGATATATTGGAGCAATGCTTCTGCGACTGTTACTCCGGTGTCACTCTCCATCCCTTTGACGGTGGCATGGAGAAGAGCGTCCGCAACAAGATGCTCTCCGTGGCAGGCTACGACTTCGGGGCCGTGATAAGCGATGTTGGGGAGTGGAAAAGGAGGAAATGAGAAATAGATAGGCTATAATGCCGTCAACGACATAGAGAAAACGAATCTCTCTGTCACTAACCAAACTTACCCTAACATAGAGTACCTTATCATTGATGGTGGTTCGAAGGATGTGGGCAATAAGTATCTGAAAATAGGGTAATAAGAAACATAAAATGATGAATGATAAGATTAAATCTTGCAAACAATGGCTTTATTCATTGTTTTCAGAAAAGTACTATGTACCTTGGCTGATAATTCGTGTGTTCTGTGGAATTTTTCTGCCTATTAAAACTTTATTTAGGCGTAAATTTTTAGTAAGAACTTTCTTATGGTTTGTTTTTTCGGTAGGCTTTTCATTAATTGGTACGATTATAAATATCATAAAGTTTGCCGTGTTTAATATCCCTAAGATTCCGAATGCGCCTGTAACAATAGGTGATAAGATAAGTATGTCTATCTATATGGATAGTAAGACTGGTACGTTCTATACGTTTTCTATAGTATTGGCAGCTTCTATTCTTTATCCTTTGTTTGAATGCTTTATCAAGCATGAATGGCATTATACTCATTTAAGGGTTATAACAATCATCATCGCGATCTTAGTCTTGGTTTTTGGAGGTGTGTTCTACTCTTTTTTAACTATAGGTACCACTCCTTCTAGTTATAATGTAGGGCAAGTTCATTTAGATCAATGGCAACTCTCATTCTTTATTTTGGCAATATTTGTTGCTGCCTATTCTTATGGTCTAGGTTTGATGAAAGAGGATGGCAATCATCCGCAAATTGATGATTATGTAGAGCAAGAAGAGAAAGAGTTAAAAGCACTGTCTGAAAAAGCAGGCCAATCTGATAATAATGAGGAGGATGTTAAGATATGAAACGTAAATATCCTATTATAAAAGTTGTGCAACCTATTGGTGAGTTCTATCTATCTTCTGTTCCTGCTGATGTTTTGCTTAAAATTGTAACAAATAAGCAAAGGTCGATGGGTGGCGATGGAGTGCAGAGAAATCCGACAAAGTCTAGGATTAAAGAAATCGCATCCTTTTGTTCCAATTCAGATTCTGTTTTTCCAACTCCAATTATCGTGAGTGTGAATAGTAGTTTGGCTTCGATAGATGACAATACTATTGAATTTGATGACAATATCAAAATAGGTGAAGTGTTAGATGGGCAACATAGATTGTTGGGCTTGGAAAATTCTGGAGTAGAAGATGCCTTCCAAATGCCTGTAGTTTTCATGTTTGGGCTTACAGCAGAGGAAAAGGCTTATGTTTTTTCCATAATCAATAGTAAACAAACAAAAGTAAGTGCAAGTCTTCTTTACGATTTGTTTGATTTGATGGATAAACGAAGTCCTCAAAAAACAGCTCATGAGTTAGCTCGTTCTATGAATAACTTACCTTATTCTCCTTTTTATAACAGACTCAAAATGTTAGGGTCAAAAGAGCCTGACCAAGACTTAGCGACTTTATCACAAGGGACATTTGCACAAAGTGTAATGCTGCTATATTCGAAATTTCCAAATAGAGACAAAGACAAACTATATAATGGTGAGGAATTAGATAAGGAAGATGGTACAATACTAAGGCACTACTTTGTACTTGGGAAAGATGAGATCATTCTGAAAATCATATTGAATTGCTTCACTGCTGTAAGTTTGGTGTTTGAGAAGGAATGGAATTCGCCGAAAGATAACATATTGTGCAAAACAACAGGTTTTCGTGCTATAATTAAGGCGCTGCCTAAGATAATAGAGAAAGGGTATGAGTGCCATTATCTTACGCAAGATTTCTTCAAACAATATTTTGAAAAAGTATCGGAATATTTTCAACAGGAAGGAATGAGCCTTTCATCAACGTCTTTCGGGTCAGGTGAAGCTGAGCAGAACAGGTTGGCAAGTGAACTTTTGGCACCAATAAATAATTTTGAATTTGTAGAACGATAAAATTATGTTATCACAAGAATCAAAAGAGAAAATGAGACTATGGCTTGATTTATGGCCAGACTCATGTCATCCTGAGGATGAGAAAAGAAAATCAGATTTCATTAAGAGTTTGAAGGCTAATGATGAAATTGTGGATTTCGATGACTTGTATAATTGTTATCGAGAGGTTAAACCTGAGCTAAATGAAGATGTGGCTGAGGAAAGATGCAGAGAATGGGCTGAGGAGATAGAGCATGTCTTGACACTCAGTTAATTCTTGCATAGCAATAACTTTTTGAGCCCCTTGCCTACCCAATGCTATGGGCTATTTATTAAGCTACTTTTCTGCTTGTGGCAGGAAGGTGGTCGGGGGCTCTTTTAATAAAAAATAATAGATATAAATGAAGGAAAGATTACATTATGTAGACGTATGCAAAGGGCTACTTATCCTGATGGTGATTTGGCAGCATATCCCTGAATTCGTTAGTTGGGCTGGCGTTGATAGCAGCGTTATCGATAATTGTGGGGGGGCATCTTGGTTGTTCTGGGGCTTTTATATGCAAGCCTTCTTTTTGACCAACGGATATACCTCAAATTTCAAAAAAGATTTTAGACCCTTCTTATGGGGAAGCTTAAAGGCATTGATTATTCCATACTTCGCCTTTGCCCTCATTGGGAAAGGACTCGATGCTTTGTTCTGGGGAGAGACTCAACTATGGCAAAAGACAGCGGGCTTAGGAGATCAGGTATGGTTCTTTATGGAAGAGAGCTATTGGTTTCTTACAGCCTTGTTCATGGCAAGAATCTTATACTGGTTCTTATGTCGATATATCCAGAACGATTATTATCGTGGTATCGTAGCATTGGGAATTATGCAGTTTGGTTTTGTCCTAAACCATATCTACGATGGCGTCTCGATGGATGCTGCACATTTCAATAACCATCTGCATTATCGCAATGCTCTCTGTATGATGATATTCATCTGGATAGGAGAGTTCTTGAAAAATCATAAGGATAAGTTGCTGAAATATCTAGCGCCAATCTCCATCACCTATATAGTATGCGTTGTCGGTACACATATTATAGGAAAGGCTTGCACTCCTTCTTACACTCACTCCACTGCCATTCAGTATCATCAAATACCATTGTATCTTTTTTATGCCACAACTGGCTCTCTTGCAATGTTGTGGATTGCTCGGAAGATTAATGCCAATAAGGTATTGGAGTATTTAGGAAAAGGCTCGCTGGTGGTATATATGTCTCATTTCGCTTATCTTCGATTATTGGCTAAGGTACTTCCCAATATCATCTCTCCTTATGGAACAATATCAGGCTTTACTTTTTATATCATAACATTCATATTGGCTACTGCATTGAGTGGAGCCACAATATGGTTGTTCAATCATAAATATCTGAAAATATTAATAGGTAAATTTTAAAATTAGATGAAAATAGCATTATTGAATCTTCCATTCGACAATAATTATGGAGGAAATCTTCAGCGATATGCGCTCATCAAAGTGCTCCAAGGAATGGGGCATGAGGTAGATCATATCAATTTGCATTGCAGCTACCCGTTGCCTTGGTATAAGTATCCGTATAGTATTCCTAAGAGAATAATTAAAAGATATTTATTAGGACAGAAAAATGTGGATGTTTTATTAGAAAAACATAATAAGGATATTCGAAAAATCATAGATGCAAATGCTTTGGCTTTTTATGAAAAATATATTCCACACACATATGAGGTAAGAAATGTTTCTGGAATTAAAAAACTGCTGAATAGTGGTAATTATGATGCTGTAGTTGTTGGTTCTGATCAGGTATGGAGAGAAGGTATGACACATAGTATTGGTTGTGAAAACTTCTTTTTAAAATTCGTACCTGATGATATAAAGAAGATAGCTTATTCTGTATCAATGGGTACTAATAAAAATGAGTATTCAGCTAAGCAGACAAAAAAGTTAGCTAAGCTATATGCTCGTTTTGATGCGGTTTCTGTAAGAGAAGAGTCTGCTTTAAAAATGTTTCAAGAAAATGGATGGATAAGTCCAAAGGCTGAATGGACTTTAGATCCCACTCTTTTGCTCTCTTCAGATGACTATTTAATGTTGATAAAATCAAGAAAAGATGTAAGAGACATTACAACAGGAAAAATTTTCTGTTATGCTTTGGATATGAATGACTCTATTAAAAATGAACTTAATTCATGTGACTTACCTTACGTTGTTAATGGGTTGCTCGATGCTGGCATAGTTTCAATAGAGCAATGGCTTAATAATATAAGATGTTGCGATATGGTTATCACCGATTCTTATCATGGTGTTGTATTCTCTATTATCTTTGGCAAGAAATATAAATTTATGGGGAATGCGAGAAGAGGTAACGATAGAGTTGATTCTTTGATGAAAATTTTAGATTTAGGAATCGAGAAAATGAAAACGATCAGTCTTAGCTTTCTTAATAGTACAATTCATTAGTGTCCAATAAAAATCGGACACGTTAATTAATCAAATAGTCCCTTAAAAAGGGGATAATCGAGTTCTTTGAAATCATTAAAAAAAGTCTTATCAAACAGATCTCTTAGGTGGGTTTTGTCCGTCAATGAAATGCTTAGAATCTGCAAAACTTCATATGACGAGCGTTTCAATTGCATATCATGATGAACAATAGCCACGAGACAATAAGTGATAATGGCAATACTAATCTGTATGCGTACAGCATTCTTCGCTTCCATTTTACCGTCTTGTATTTCAAGTTCGATTTGGCTCAGACTACATAGTAGGAACCTGTAAGATGAATCTTATAAAGTTCCTTGAAAGTATCATAAGCCCTATCGAAAATGTAGTAACTGTTTGGTTCATACGTAATTGAAGACATTGCTGTAGAATCATGCTTTGATGCTGTGGTCACAGTATAGAAAGCTGGAACTTGAGCTTCTACGTCATATAAGACATGTATTAAGTCACGTAAACTCTCACGATTGCTCAGTTGCCTAAACATCATTGCAAGAAGCTGGTTCCTGCAAGTGAAGTGTTTCACGTATCGGTTGCCATCATACTTGCGTACGTAGTTGTTGAACTGAGTTCTATTCAGAAATGCAGTAAGTTGAGCGAAAACATATTTGTCTTGAAACATAGTAGCCAATTCTTTTTGGCTGAAAAGTTACAAAATCAAGTCCGTTTCATTGCTAAATACTGTATAAAAGACTATAAATCAACTGTTTCAAAGATCGAATTGCCCGTTTTTATTGGACACTAGTGATAACAATTCTTTAACTAGATGTAAAATTATGATAAAAAAAATAGCTTTTATAACAAAGGGCTTTACTGGTAGTATTCTTCCATTAGTGAAGAATTTTGTACTTAAGGGATATGATGTTGACATATATTTATTTAATTATATATGTATAACGGAATTGGAAGCATTTGATTGTAATTATCGTGCAGAAAAATATGGTGTTGAGGAAATTAATATAAAGAATTGGTCTAATACTTATGAGTATTTTAATACTAAAAGTTCAATTAGACTATTTTCATTAAAAATGCCTCGTCCTTATTCTTCGATTCCCGTGTTGTTTGATGTTATAAAACTTATAGATTTGCCTTACGTAATCCGTAGTTGTAGATTTATAAATGATCAAAAATATAATTTCGTTAATATTGTATGCGGTTATTATTCTTTTGAATATTTGCCTTTTCTAAAAAGGCTAAATTCAAAAATCATAGTTTCTCTTCATGAAGTTTGTAATCATTTTAGTCCTGATTTTAATAAGCCGAGTAAACTCCTCAAATATCTATTCAAAAATAAAATTGACTGTGTAATATATTCAGATAATAGTTTAATGGATATCTTGAAGTATAAGGACGTAAGTAAAAGTAATCTCTTTCGCGTGAACTTTGGCTTATTTGATTCATATAGGTCTATTGGTTATAAAGAATCTTTTAATTTACCAGCGGACTACATTTTGTTCTTTGGTTCTATTGTGAGTTATAAGGGATTGGGAATCTTATGTGAGGCAATTAAGCAGATAAACAATAATGTGCAATTCGTAATAGCTGGTAAAGGGGATGACCCTTCTTTAGAAGAGTTAGGGTTAATGAAAAATGTAACAATAATAAATCGCAGGCTTTCTAATTCTGAGTTGTGTGAAGTTATCTCCAAGTGTTCTTTAGTCGTTTGTCCTTATTTGACTATGTCTCAAAGTGGTATTCCTCAAACTGTATTTACATTTGGTAAACCCATCGTCGCATCTGATTTGTTTGGCTTTCAAGAAATTATTTCAAATGGCGAGAATGGCTTGTTGTTTAAATGTGGGGATTCTAGCAGTTTGGCAAGATGTATTAATGATTTTATTTCCAATGATGAACTTCGAAAAAAAATATATCATAATATCAGACGCTTCGAATTCTTACATAAAGATTATTCCTGGGATGAAATTGCTGATTTCTATGTAAATAACTTTATTAAATAGCCAAATATTAATATGATATATTATCTTTTATTTTTCTTATTAGCTTTATGTGTGGTATTATCTGCTACCGCTTCAAAGAAACAGACTTTTTTTCTGACATTCATTTCTTTTGTCTTAGTTGTTCTTTTTCAAGGGTTGCGATGGGAAAGAGGTACAGATTGGGAATCTTATTATTATATGTTTTATTTCCCCGCTGAACCAAAATGGTATTATGAGTATGGATGGTATCAATTAAATCATATTGTGTATGAGTTGACTGGATCTTTCACGGTACGATTGGTTGTAGAATCTGCTGTAATATTGCTTTTGTATCTTCGATTTGCAAAGTATATAGGCCTACACAATACTACCGCAATTGTTTTATCTTGTTTTGCGTCCTCTATTTTTCCTGTAAGATTTGCTTTGGCTTCAGGTATTGTGCTAAATAGTTATCAGTATCTTATAGATAAAAATATTTGGAAATTTGTATTACTAGTTCTATTGGCTTCTACTATACATATGGCATGCCTATTGGTTTTGCCTATTTATTTTTTCCCTCGTCGCTCTTTTCAATTAAAAACATTGTTAGTACTCTATTTGTTATCTATTATTTTTAGTTATGCATCCAAGACTGTTTTGTCTTATTTGGTGTGGTTCAATAGTGTTTTAGGAGCGGGTATGGATTCCGATATGCAAGATAAAGTAGGAGGATATTTAGAAGAAGGTATTTCTGATTATTCAGTACGTTCGGTTTTATCTATTTTATTATCATATCTGAATGCCGCTTTTTTCATTTGGTTATTTTGGTTTTTTTTGAAAAAAATGAAGCGTAATAAGAAAATATCAAGTACTATCAAAGGAAAACAAATGATAAATAGATACACTGTGTTACTTAACTTGTATGTTTTTGGACTGTGCTTGAATCGTATAGTTCAATTCTCGGTTCCATATCTGTCTCGTATAGGAATTTTGATTTCTGCTGGATTTACTTGGATGTTACTTATTGGAATAGAAAAGTTATACACAAAGCAAAAACGCTTACTATATTTTGTTTGGGTAATTTATATATTTATTATTTATTGTTCGATTCTAAATGGACAATATTATAAACTGTTTATACCATATAAATCAATATTTAATTAGTTTTTAGATGGAAAAAAATATATTGTTAGTTGGATATAGAGATAAATCTCATTCTTCTGCTGGGGGATATGACAGAATCATCAATAATCCAAATGTAGATTCTTTGCTGGGTGAAAATGTACCATTTGGCTTTATCCCTGTAAGTAAACGTGGTAAAATTTTAAATGTGTTTTTTTTGGATTTAATAGCACGTTTTAAAAGATTTAATTACAGAGTTGTTCATTTCTTCTATGGTGATACATTGTTGATGCCTTTTATAAAATTAAGACATCATAAAATTGTTGCTACAATTCATATGGATATAGATGACAATAAGCGGTTTAAAAAGCTGTTCTTATATGTTTTAAGACACATAGATGGTGTTGTTGTTTTAAGTTCAAATCAGCAAAAGAAACTCAAAGAGACATACAATATTGAATCTGTTTTTATACCTCATGGTTTTGCTAAACCTGTTTTTAATAGGGTAAATATGAATGTTGATGAATCGAAAATCAATGTATCTATTTTAGGTCAAAACTACCGTGATTATAAAGCTATTAAAGAAGCTGTAGCGTTCTGCCTTGAATATAACCCTCTTGTTCATTTTCATTTGATTGGTCAATCAAAAAGCTTTAAAAATGAAATTAGATCTTTTGCTAATGTGACCTGTTATCCAAGATTGTCAGACGATGAATATTTTTCGGTATTGAGTTCATGCGATTATAATTTTCTTCCAGTAACCTTTGCAACAGCTAATAATGCTTTATTGGAAGCTCAGTTTTTAGGTGTTCATAGTATCCTTCCAGCAATTCCTGGAATAATGGATTATGCCGCTCCTAAGCCATTAAATGTTTTTTATGACTCGATAAATGAAATGAAAAAAATATTTGCTAGTTTGGGGAAAGAAAAATATTCGAAAGATTTAGTATCGTATTCTAAACGGTTTGAGTGGGACTGTGTATATGGACAGCTTAATACATATTACGATTATTTAATAAAAAAGGAAAAATGATTTCAGTTTGTATTGCTACTTATAATGGCGAGAAATATATAAAGGAAGAATTAGAAAGTATTCTTCCTCAACTTGCAGATGACGATGAAGTTATCATTTCTGATGATGGTTCAAAAGACAAGACTTTATCTATAATTGAAGGCTTAAATGATAAGCGTATAAAAATATTCACTCATCAAAAACAGCCAGCAAAGTTCCGTTTTGATTATACCACACATAATTTTGAAAATGCCTTATTAAATTCTAAGGGAGATGTCATCTTCTTTGCTGATCAGGATGATGTTTGGTTGCCTAATAAATGTAGGGTTATGATGGAGGCTCTTGATACTGCAGATATTGCGATATCAAATTGTTCTGTTGTTGACGAAAATTTAAATGAGCTAAAACTGTTATTTGATGGTAAAGAAAAAAGAACATGTCGTATATTGCCTAATTTAATTAATCCTAATAATACTGGTTGCTGTATGGCTTTTAAACGAAATGTTCTTAATACAGTACTGCCATTTCCTAAGTATGGGGTGGCTCAAGATGTTTGGGTTGCAGTATTTGGAGGGATATATCATAAATTGACATATATTGATACACCTCTGATTTTGTTTAGAAGACATGGTAATAATGTTTCAACCAGTGCAGGGAAAAGTAAAGATAGTCTTATTTACAAAATCGGTTATCGATGGAATACTCTATGTACTTTAATTAAAAGAGCTGGTTTCTTTAAAGTGTTGATTAATTTGTGATATTATGCAACGAAAGTATAAGTTAATTCGGACCTCTACTGTTCCTACTTCTTTGGTTTCATTTCTAGAGCCATCAATAGAATTACTTAAATCTAAATATAACTTAGTTTTGGTATCTTCACCAGACAAGTTTTTAGATTATCTTGGTGACAAATATGATGTTGTAGTATATGGAGTAACTATGCAGCGTCGAATTTCGCCAATTCAAGATTTAATGTCATTGATGAATCTAATTAAAGTGTTTCATAAAGAAAAACCTTTTATGGTTCACTCGATGACCCCAAAAGCTGGTCTTCTTTGTATGCTTGCGGCTTGGATTACTAGAGTTCCGCGAAGAGTCCATACGTTTACGGGGTTGGTTTGGCCCACTGCGACAGGTTTCTCTCGTAAGATTCTAATGGCTACCGACTGGCTCACATGTGCTTGTGCTACTCATATTATACCCGAGGGTAAAGGAGTAATGAATGATCTCCAACATATTAGCCATAAACCGATGAGAGTCTTAGGATATGGAAATGTGAGGGGCGTAGATATGGATTATTGGAGAAAAACGAATGCATCATCCAATAAGCTTAGAGAGATACAGCGGGATGATGTGTTTACTTTTATTTTCGTCGGACGTATTGTTAGAGATAAAGGCATTAATGAGTTGATTGCAGCCTTTGATAAATTATCTCATGAGCACAAGGTCCGTCTTCTGCTTGTTGGTACATTTGAAGATGCTCTTGATCCTGTATCTGAATCAACGAAGAAAATCATTGAAGGTAATTCTTCTATTGAGAATTTAGGACCTCAATATGGTACAGATTTGCTAGCATGCTATGCTGCAAGTGATTGCTTTGTTTTCCCTAGTTATAGAGAGGGCTTCCCTAATACTGTTCTTGAAGCTGGAGCTATGGAATTACCTTCTATCGTAACTGATATCAACGGTTCACGAGAGATAATCGTTTGTAGAAATGAAGAAAATACATCTCCCATCAGGGATATGAAGCTTTGTGATAATGGTATCATTATTCCACCAAGAAATGAAGATTTTCTCTATAAGGCTATGGAAGAGGTATTCAAGAATGACAATGTGAGAGCTATGATGGCTTCACAAGCTCGTGAAATGGTAGCTTCTAGATTTGAGCAAAGTTTTGTTCAGAAGTGCCTTATTGAATTCTATAACGAAATAATATAAATATGTATAAACATTTTTTTAAGAGATTCTTTGATTTTTGGATTTCGCTAATTGCATTAATCTGCATTAGCCCAATCTTTATAGTTGTAACTATCTGGTTGCATTTTGCAAATAAGGGTGCTGGAGCGTTCTTCTTTCAAGAGCGTCCTGGTAAGGATGGGAAAATATTCAAGGTCATTAAGTTCAAGACCATGACTGACGAAAGAGATGCTAATGGCAATCTTTTACCTGATGCTGCTAGATTGACTAAGGTTGGTAAGTTTGTTCGTTCAACTTCGATTGACGAATTGCCTCAGTTAATCAATGTCCTTAAGGGGGATATGGCTTTGATAGGACCTCGTCCACTCTTGGTTCAGTATCTTCCTCTTTATAGTAAAGAGCAAGCTAGACGACATGAAGTAAGACCAGGAATTTCTGGGTGGGCTCAGTGTCATGGAAGAAATGCTATATCATGGACAGAGAAATTTAAACTTGATGTGTGGTATGTGGATCATCTCTCTTTGTTGACAGACCTAAAAGTAATATTCATTACTATTAAGAAGGTCTTGTGCAGAGCTGATATAAATACAACTAGTGGAAATGCAGCTACTATGGAGTATTTCAATGGACATAATTAAATAACGTGATATATGTATTTATTTGGTGCAAGTGGTCATGGTAAAGTAATCAAGGAAATTATAGAGACCATAGGGTACAAAGTCGACGCTTTTGTTGATGATAATCTTATGTTAGATGAACTTGCAGGTACGAAAGTATTGCATGGAGAAACTGAATTGTCTCCAATGATAGTTAGTATTGGAGTGAATGCTATACGAAAGAATATAGTTGAAAAGCTCCATTGTGAGTTCGGTATTGCCATTCATCCATCTGCTGTTATTTCTCCTTCTGCAAAAATCGGAGAGGGTACTGTTGTTATGCCTGGTGCTATCATCAATGCTGATGTAGTAATAGGAAGACATTGTATCATTAATACGGGTGCATCTGTAGATCATGAGTGTGTGATTGGTGATTATTGTCATATTGCTCCTCATGCAACCTTATGTGGTCAGGTTCATATAGGTGAAGGTACTTTGATGGGGGTAGGGGCTTGCGCTATCCCATGTGTAAAAATTGGTAGTTGGTGTACTATAGGTGCAGGAGCTACGGTAATTAATAATATAGAAAATAATATGAAAGTTGTAGGTGTTCCAGCTAAGCCTCTTCATGATATGGGGGGGCAGGAGATAGTTAATCAAATTGGTTTGTTGTGTAACGAAAGGAGGTACAGTTATGCAGCATAATATATTGATAACTTCTGCAGGTAAGCGAGTTGCTCTTACCAAGTATTTTAAAGAAACATTGCATCGATTCTTTCCTGATGCAAAAGTGTTCACTACCGATATGAAGCCAGAAATGGCTCCTGCTGGTTATGTAAGTGATGGGTGTTTTGAGGTGCCAAGAGTCACAGAAGAGAAATATCCTGAGTTATTGCTCGATATTTGTAAGAAGAACAATGTGGGGATGATAATCGCTACTATTGATACAGAATTACTTCTTTTGTCTGATTTGAAAGAGGCGTTTAAGAAAGAAGGAATTTATGTGATGGTAAGTGATAAGCCATTTATTACGCTTTGTCGAGATAAACGAAATACTGGCGCATTCTTTGAAAGCAATGGTGTTCGTGTTCCGACAGAGATAGATAAATATCATCCTACTTTTCCTATGTTTGCAAAGCCATACGATGGCTCTTTGAGTACGAATCTTCATTATATCAAGAGCGTAGATGATTTGACACAAGAGATATTGGATGATCAGAAATTGCTCTTTATGGAGTATATAGACAAAAGTATCTATAAAGAGTTTACTGTAGATATGTATTATGGCAAAGATCATCGTGTGAAATGTATTGTACCAAGAGAACGAATTGAAATTCGAGCTGGTGAAATTAATAAAGGAAGAACGGCAAAGAATGAGATTCTCTCTTTCTTGAAAGACAAACTTGGATATATTGAAGGTTGTGTTGGCTGTATCTGTGTGCAGTTGTTCTTTCATCCAGAAACTCATGATATGGTAGGTATCGAGATTAATCCTCGTTTTGGTGGAGGTTATCCGTTGAGTTATATGGCAGGAGGCAATTTCCCGGAACTTCTTATTCGTGAGTATTTCATGAATGAAAAGATAGATTATTTTGATTCTTGGAAAGATGGTATGCTGATGCTAAGATATGATGATGCAATTTATGTATGAAAGTAATTTGTTTTGATCTTGATGATACTCTCTATAAGGAAATAGATTATTTGAAGTCAGCTTATAGAGAGATCGCTTGTTTTGCTGCAGGGCATTTGAATGGATGTGGCGATAGTGTTAATACAATGACAAGCAGGGCTTATGAATGGATGATGAATGCTTATAGAAATGGAGAGAATAGCTTTGAGGCACTAAATCATTTCTTGGGTCTAGATATTCCTGTTGTTGATTATTTGAGCATTTATCGGAAGCATAAGCCTAACATCTCTTTATCTGAAGAGGTTGTCCATGTATTATCGGTATTAAAGGAACAAGGAATAATCCTAGGATTAATTACTGATGGTCGTTCTATCCAACAAAGACATAAAATAGAAGCATTAGGGCTTTCAGCATATTTTGATGATGATAATTTGGTGATTTCAGAAGAGTTTGGAAGTGAAAAACCTTCTCTAGTCAACTACTCTTACTTCATTGATAAATATCCTGATTGTCATGATTTTACTTATGTCGGTGATAATTTAAAGAAAGATTTTATCGCTCCTAATTACTTGGGGTGGAGAACTGTTTGCTTAATGGATGATGGAAAGAATATCCATAAGCAAGAGTGGGAGAAGCTAGATAAAACTTCTTCTCCTCTAATAAAAATTGATTCCCTTTTAGAATTGTTGGATTTGCAAAGTATGGATAAAAAGAAATCTACTATTGATGAATTGTTTTATCAACTATATGGTTATTGTCCCAAGAAAGCTGGTACATCCTTGGAAATTTTATCAGGTATAGCCTACTCTATTATAAATAAAGATGTTGTGGTAAAGCATGATCAAAAAATTAAAAGTGATTTTTGTGATACTGCATATCAATTAGATGGCTTGGTTGCTAGACCTGATGGTGCAAATGAAATGATAGAAGCTAAGGATTATACGGCTAGAAATGAACGAGTAGGAAGAGGTGACTTGCAAAAAATGCAGGGAGCCCTAACTGATTTGGATGTACAACGTGGTAAGTTTGTATCGGCAACTGATTATACTAAAGATGCGAAGGAATATGCTAAAGGTACTCAACAAAATCGAAGACAAGTTCCGATAGATTTATTTCAAATATGTCCATCTACTAAGGATGATGAAAAAGGACGAGTAAAGGAAATTGTTGTTAGTATGAATGTTCGTTGTTTAGACTTTGCTTCTTCTCAGATTATACCTATCTTTGATGAAAAAGGGCTCGAGTTTTTGAAAAGTCATGGCTTTTCTAATAGGCACTTAGCTTTGAGAATAGATAGTATATATGATAAGAATGGTAAAGTGATCCGGTCAATTATGGAATTTACCCGGGATTTAAATAAGTTGGTAGATATCAAAGATCGTAATCAAAAAGAGATTATTGGTGAAACAAAGATGGAGGGTGCTTATATAAAGATGGTAAATGATATGTTATGTCCTATTGCTGGCTTATCATATAAAGTCACTATAGATGACTTTAACTATGAATATTCTATCACTCAAGAAGGAAAGCCAATTCTATTAATAAGAAATTTGGATGGGTCAACAAACAAACTTCTCACAGACGAAGAGTTGAAAAAGTATCAGGTAATGAAGGATGGAACAGTTGTAAAAATATCGTGATATAATCAGAATGGAAATTAATGATTTTGTCTATGAAACAGTATTATATTCCAAGATGTTATCTAAAGCAATTTTCTGACAATCCCAAGAGTGTCTATACTTATGATAAAATAAGTTCAAAGGCATATCGTGCAAGTTTGATGTCTGTATGCTGTAAGGATGATATATATTTGAAAGCTGAGATTATTAGTGGATTTGGAAGATATTAAATGGATGAAATTTACGAATGGCTGAATCCTCGGATTCCTGTGGAGTATGTGCTTATCTCCTTTCTTGTGCTTTCTGTTGCAATCGTGATAGGATTGTTAGTGATGAAAGGGGGTAGGGCGAAGAGATTCGTGCTTGGGGCTTTGCTTGCGGAGTACTATTTCCTGGTGCTTTGTTCTACTGTGATTTGTAGAGCAAGTCATGGGGAACGGCATATTGAGTTGGTTCCATTTTGGAACTATCTTGATATTTGGAATCAGGTGGATTATCCTGCTGACTTGATTGAAGTGCTGCTGAATATCGCACTCTTCGTGCCGATAGGATTGTTGCTCGGAGGACTTGGTTTTAAAACCAAGAAAATCCTCTTATCGGGAATCTGCTTATCGGGGATTATTGAGGTTTCTCAATTCGCTTTTTGCAAAGGGCTTTGTGAAACGGATGATGTAATGCATAATAGTGTGGGGGCATTCCTAGGATATTTGGGATTCCTAGGAATGCTTAAAGGGAAAAGAAGGTTGTTTTCAAAATTCTCTGGCTCTTTTTAGAAAAAGGAGTTTTTCGAAAACCTACCCATACTTCTTTACCATTAAAGAAGGGTTTCTAAAATCATCCCGTCCTTCTTTACCATTAAAGAAGGTGTTTTTTCGAAAACCTACCCGTCCTTCCTTACCCTTAAGGAAGGCTCCACCTCTCACCCCAGCCCTCTCTCCTCAGGAGCGAGGGAGAAAACCGCCCTACTCGGTGCTCGGAACCGCTGCGCTTTATGGTTGGCGGACCATCAAAGGTCTGCGCCAGGTTTTGCGGGCTGGGACCGCCTGGGGTAGATGGGTTGCCATCTGGGGATGAGGGAGTGATAGTTAATGATTAAACTTTAAATACAATATACAAATGGAAGAAAGAAAGACTATTTATCTTTGTCTGGCTCACATGAGCGAGACTGGTGAGGAACAGAAATACGTGAAGGAGGCTTTTGATACCAACTGGGTGGTGCCTCTGGGACCTAACGTGAATGGTTTTGAGGATGATCTCAAGGCTTTCGTTTCTAAGAATAGCGATGGCTCTGAGTTGTCTCGTGAGGTGGTGGCGCTGAGCGCTGGTACTGCTGCCGTTCATTTGGGTTTGCTGGCTAGTGGCGTAGGCCCTGGTGATGAGGTTTGTGTGCAGAGTTTTACTTTCTGTGCTTCTTCTCATCCTATTACTTATCTTGGTGCTACTCCTGTATTCATCGATTCTGAGCCTGATTCATGGAATATGGATCCGGAATTGCTGGAGAAGGCGATTATCGACCGTAAGGAGAAGACGGGTAAGTATCCTAAGGCGATTGTTCCTGTTGCTCTCTATGGTATGCCTTATGATTGCGATAAGATTATGGCGATTTCAGAAAAGTATGGTATCCCTGTAGTGGAGGATGCTGCTGAGGGCTGCGGTTCCAGATGGAAAGGTCAGGTGCTGGGTACATTCGGTAAGTTTGGCGTGTTGTCATTCAATGGTAACAAGATGATTACTACTTCTGGTGGTGGTGCCTTGATTTGCCAGGATGCTGAGAGCAAGAACAACGTGATGTGGTATGCTACCCAGGCTCGTGATGCTTATCCTTACTATCAGCATACTGCCATCGGTTACAACTATCGTATGAGTAATGTCTGTGCAGGTATCGGTCGCGGTCAGATGACTGTGTTGGAGGATCACATCGCTCATCATAAGCATGTACAGGAGTTGTATAAGGAACTCTTGAAGGATGTTGAGGGTGTTACCTTGCATGAGGCTCCTAATGCTGACTATGATTCCAACTACTGGCTCTGTACTGTGACTCTTGATCCGAAGTTGAAGATTCAAGGTCAGGAGAATGCGTATAAGGAGGTTGTGAAAACTGCCGTTGGTGGTGCTGCTGGTGTGATTCACATGGTGGATTCGCCTACTACTGATTGTCAGCCGAATGAGAATGTGGAGGCATTGCGTGTTTTCATGCTGAGCAAGAAGATTGAGGCAAGACCAGTGTGGAAGCCTATGCATAAGCAGCCTGTTTATCAGAATGCTCCTGCATACGTGAATGGTGTAAGTGAGGCCATCTTCAAGGTGGGTGTCTGCTTGCCAGCGGGTCCGATGGTAACGGATGATGATGTTCGTTACATTGTAGAAAGTATTAAAGAGGCGATTGTGTAATGCCCTTTCCAAAAGGGCAAGGGATGTAACCGCCCTCCGGTGCTCGGAACCGCTTCGCTCTAAGGTTGGCGGGGCATCAAAGCCCTCGCCAAGTTTGTGCGGGATGGGACCGCCTGGGGATGAGTTAGGATTATCTTTGGACCATCTTGCTTATAAAGATGGCCATAATGATTATATGATGCTGGTTTTGTGGTAATTCGTTGATAATTTGCAGATTTCTTGTGGTTTTCTTGGTGGTTTCGGGAAAAAAGCGTATTTTTGCGGCAAAGTTGAACGTTTAAAAAGGAGATAATTATGAATATTGTTGCTTTAAGTAATAGGCTCGCAAGTAAGGTTCCTCATTGGCATGAACTCGAAAAGTTAAGTAAGGAAGATAAGATAGAGGTTATTGCTTTACTTTCCATGTCGATGGCAA
>ERZ791912.757-NODE-757-length-17957-cov-52.110435_pt1 | contig 17957 bp, 12 predicted proteins | sample MGYA00510141_ERZ791912 | MGnify/ENA primary metagenome ERZ791912 (study PRJEB30046, sample SAMN00792082) | human gut metagenome | study: EMG produced TPA metagenomics assembly of the A metagenome-wide association study of gut microbiota in type 2... | reverse complement strand
GGTTATTGAAAGTTGGCCCCCTTCGGGGACCGGAGGTTACTTGCGAAACTTGAGTTATTTACATTAAATTTTATTCGTTATGATGAAATCAATGAATCAGAAGGCGGGGGGCAGCAAGGCTGCTGGCTCTGCCAAGTGTGGTGCGCAGTCTTCTAAGAATAAGAAGAAGGCGGCACCGGTGTTTGTGTTTGAAAATCCGGAGTTCGGAATGGTTCGCACGGCTACTGATGAGAAGGGCGAACCTTGGTTCTGTGCTAAGGATTTGTGTGATGCGCTGGGATATAAAAATTCGTCAGGTGCTGTAAGTCAACATGTTAGGTCTAGCGATATCGTAAAACGCTATGTTGCTAGACCTGCTAAAAATCGCTTTGGTGTTTGCGAGGGTAAAATGCAGATTGTGCAGATGATCTTCGTTAACGAGAGCGGCTTCTATGCCCTGGTGTTGGGTTCCAAACTGCCATCGGCTCTGATGTTTAAGGATTGGGTTACCTCGGTGGTGCTGCCTCAGATTCGCAAGACGGGCGGTTATATCCCGGTGAATGAGGGGAAGAGCGAGGAGGAGATGATTCGCAATGCCGAACAGATTCTCCGTGCTACCCTGAAGGAAAAGGAGGTGCTGCTGGAGAAACAGAAGAAGCTGCTGGAAGAGCAGAAGATTCTGATGGAGGAGCAGAAATCAAAACTGCATCAGCAGAAAGTGCAGATGGGACTCGACAAGAAACTCATCGGCGAGCAGGATGAGGAGATTCATCGACTCAACGAGGAGGTGAACGACCAGATGGTCCGCATGGCTATCCAGGGACAGAATGTGGTGGCTTTGGAGCGTCAGGTGGACGGACTTCTGCCGAAGGCGATGTATTCGGATAATGTGCTGGATTCCGTTTCGTGCTTCACCACCACCCAGGTGGCGAAGGAGCTGGGTATCACGGCGCAGGAGCTGAACCGCTCGCTCTGTTCGCTGCATGTGCAGTATTACCAGAGTGGGCAGTATATGCTCTATGCGGAGTATGCGCACATGGGGCTGGCGAAGAGTCGAACCAAGTATCGTGCCTTTATGGCGCCTGCGGGCGACGGAACGAAGCGTAAGGTGGGAAAAGTGGTGACGAACACTTACTTGGTATGGACCGAGAAGGGCAGAAAGTTTATCCACGACCTGGTGCATCGTTTCTGGGAACTCGCTGAAATGTATGAGGTGAAGAATCTGGGATAAATTATTAATCATTTATTATTCATCGGATATAAATTATTAATCATTTATTATTCATCGGATTTCACGGAAGAAACGGAACATTCTTGCTCCTCGGATTACTCACGGATTTTAAACGGAAACTCGACCTGACGGTCGTGGCGATACCCCCTACAGCAGAAAAAACTAGCCATTACTGGGCAATCGCAAGCTAGCCTATACGGCGCTAGCCCAATGGCCGCAAGGCCAAATCCGTTTAAATTCCGTGCGTAATCCGTGAAGCTAGAATGTTCCGTTAACTCCGCGTAATCTGATGAAGAAAATTAAAAAATTATGAGTGTACAAAATGAAACGATGCAACATCTGATTGCATTCAATGGGTTCCGAGGGGGCAACAAGGGCAGCGCATGCTGCCAGCCGCTCTCGGAGTATGACAAGACCATCTCGCTGCCCTGGCTGCACGAGATGGTGCTGCAGATTCGTGGCGAGAAGTCCATTCGCAGCGTGGACAGGGCTGATGAGGCCAAGATCGCCAAGGCGCAACAGAGAATCAAGGGGCAGTTGCCTTTCCGTTGTGCGCATTATTATCGTTTTCTGAAGAATCGAAGGGCGCAGGATAATGCTGATCCTACGGCTTTCCTCTTTCAGACTACCGTGGATGTGGATGACAAAGAGTATGTGGATCTGGCGATTGAGAAGGCGAGGGTGCTGAACTGCAGCGACACCATCTGGAAGGGGATGCTGCTGCATCTGGAGTATTCCGCCCGAAAGAAACTGCATATCGATATCCGCATGCCGGTGGGGATGACCATCGAGGAGACGCAGCGTGCGTATTGCGAGGCGCTGGGTGTGCCTTATGATGAGAGCTGCATATCGCCTGAGAGAATGATTTTTATTACGGATAAGGATTCCGAGATTTACCGTTCTAAAGAGTGGTATGGGGTGTTGCCCGCAGAGGAGATTTCGTTGAGAAGAGAGGCTTTCGTGAAGAGGGGGCTGACGATTGACGGAAGGGGCAAACAAAATTTCCCACAGATTCCACAGATGCCACAGATTCATTCTTTTTCCCATCCTGATACAGGTAAATCTGTGAAATCTGTGTCATCTGTGGGACTTAAAGATGATGTATCTGCTGGCAATGAAAATTTCCCACTTAAGAATAATTCATCCGTGGGTCTAGAAATTAATTCATCTGAGGGAAGTAATGTTTTTAAAAGTAATCAAAATGTTCAAGACAATCGATTTCCGGGCACTAACGGCGATAACGCTGTTTATGCTGGCGCTGCTGTTCAGCCTGCCCAACCTGTTGATAGCCATCGTGTTGATGATTCTCATCTCAGCCCTGCTGGAGATGCTCAAGATGTTGGCGGAGTGGCAACCCAAGAAGCAAGTGAGAAGAATCTCATAGCTTTCGAACTCTTCAAGGAGGCTGCGGGATTGAGCGGGATGGATATCGATACCATCGGGTCCAGACATTCCTCTCTGCTCGCTATTATGAGCGCAGGAGCATCCAGGGTGATGAGCGAGGAGGAACTGATGAAGGTGGTGGCGAAGAAGATGCCTAGCTATTATGAGGAGCGAGACTGTCACCAGCTGATCCATGACTTCTATGCGAAATATGGAGACAGTTCCAAGCCTTTTTCGCGTGATGTGATTCGTATCAATGCTACGGCAGAGAAGGCTGCCATCCAGCAAGTTGACAGTTTAAAGTTTAAAGTTGAAAGCTCAAACCTCCATGCTCAAGGTAATGATGGCGACGAGGAATATCCTGCTCCGCCTCCCATGCCCGAGAAGCTGCCCAAGCTGGTAGAACTCCTGGTATCCAAGACTCCGGATATCTACAAGCCTGCCGTGGCTTGCGCCATCTTTCCGCCACTCGCCACGCACCTCTGGCGAACACGCTTCAGATATATTGATAACGTGGAGCATGAAGCTACGCTTTCAGTGTGCCTGCTCGCCGGAACCGGTGCCGGAAAATCGTGCGTGCAGATGCCCATCAACTATATCATGGAGGATATCCGAAAGCGTGATAAGGAAAACATGCGCCGTGAAAAGGAATGGAAGGATGAAATGGTGCGAAAAGGTGCCAATAAAGACAAGCGCAAACGTCCGGAAAACCTGATTATCCAGGAGATTGATGCCGATATGACCAATCCGGCTTTCGTGATGCGTACCGCCGAGGCGCAGGAACATTTTCTCTATACTTCCATGAACGAGCTCGACCAGTTTGACGCCCTCAGGGGAATGGGAAACCAGCAGTTTCGCATCATGTGCCTCGCCTTTGACCCAGGAAATACCTTCGGTCAGCAGCGTGTTGGTGTTCAGAGTGTTACGGAAAGAGTTACCATCCGGTTCAACTGGAATGCGTCTTCCACCATCGACAAGGGTCAGCGCTATTTCTCAAAGGTTTTGATAGACGGACCGCTGAGCCGCATCAATTTCTGCACCATCCCTGAAAGGGAGATAGGCGAGGACATTCCGGTTTACGGCACCTACGATGAGGCGTATCGCACGGCTTTGAAGCCTTACATCGAGAACCTCTGCATGGCCACGGGACTTGTAGATTGTCCGGAAGCCTTCCAGCTTGCCACGGTGCTGAAGAACGAGAATGCCGAGTTTGCCCGCACCTCCCAGAACCGCATCTACGAGAATTTCAGTTTTCGTGCCAACGTGATAGCCTATCTCAAGGCATGCGTGCTCTATGTGGCGAATGGTTTCAAGTGGGAGCCTGAGATTGATGACTTTATCCGCTGGAGCGAGCGTTACGACCTGTGGTGCAAGATGCGTTTCTTTGGTGATATGATTGCGAAGGAAATGAACAGTGCCGAGAGAAGTTCGAAGCGTGGACCGGAGAATCTGCTGCAGCTTTTGCCCGATGTGTTCACCCTGTCGCAGTTGGAGGCTCTCCGATTGGAACATGGATTGGAGCAGAAGGGCACCAAGGGCATCATCCGCCAGTGGGTTCACCGACAGTATATCGAGCGAATCAAGCCGCAGGGCGAGGATGGGCGTGACAGTTACAGTTGTGACAGTTTTAGAAAGCTTAAGTATAGAAATAGTTTATAGTTTACAATTTATAGTTTATAGTTTACAATTTATAGTTTATAGTTTTTTTATGGAAATCATATTGAAGCGTATTGCCAGGAAGGATGCCTATACCATTGGGCATCTGTATATCCTGAAGGATGGGGAGGTGACGAGAAAGGTGAATTGTGCCATGATGAACCCGCATCTGAAGCGTTGGTTCACAAGCACCTTCGACCACGGGTTGCTGAACGGGGAGTCCTGTTTTTGTGATACCCTGGAGCCTACTTGGCGCAATCTTCTGGGGGTGGAGTTGAAGCCCGAAGAGGAGAATGTGCGATTGGGGCGTGTGTCGGGTAAGAAGGCGCAGAAGATGAAGGGCGCCACGGCGATTCCCGAGGGCACTTACCCCGTGCTGGTTACCAAGTCGCCGAGATTTAAGGAGTGGTTACCCTATGTGCAGGGCGTGCCCGGTTTCGAGGGCATCCGGATTCATGTGGGTAATGAGCCGAAGGATACGCAGGGGTGTATTCTGGTGGGTGAGAACAAGGTGAAGGGAATGGTTGTGAATTCCCGCATCTGGCTGCATCGCCTGATGCAGCGCATTTCGGAAGCGAAGGAGCGGGATGAGGCCATCTGGCTTACCATTGTATAATCGAAAAAGAGGGGGGTGTATCAAAAGTCCAAGACACACCCTCCTCAACTTTTCCTTAGAACAGCTTGGCGAATGCCTCGGCTGTCTTACCGGTATATACCTTCATTTCGGTGACTGGCTGGTAGCTGAAGTCCTTGAAGCTCAAAAGCTGGGCGGCTACAAACTGGCCATCCTGCGAGATGCATGCTTCTAACTTCATGTTGCCCATACCTACTGTAGAAACGGGGAACTTGCTGATGGCTTCCTCCATGTTCTCAGGGGCAGAAGCGAGGATGTTCTCCAGTTTTCTGCCATCCTCTATGGTGTACTCCTGTTCCTTCACCTTAAGCACGCTGTTGGTTGGCTTGTAAACAAGTTTCATAGTCCAACCCATGAAGCCTTTCTTTACCTCGATGTCGTTGAGTGCCATCAAATTCTCTGTCATTTCCAAATGATTTATCTTTGCCATAATAATGTTTCCTTTTCTAATTTAAAATTGTTTTGTATATATATAATTGAACTGTTTTTTTTCTGATAATCAGGGGATTCTGTTAATCCTGCTGATTTAGGATAGGGGTGTGCAAATCCTTATCGCATACCAGAGGGATATACGATATATATGCTCATCAATAAAAATGAAAAAAGGAAACTAGCAGAGGAGACGCCGCAGGCAAATGACATAATATTTGCTGGCGACATCAAAGTGGATAGGGGCACTCTCCTGGCGGACAGGCTCCATGCCACCATAAAGGGCGGATAAAAGGGTGGATAATAAACGGATTCTATGTAAGAGCAACCTACTTGCTGCCTGATTGCCACCATGAATATTGCCACTCGGCAATAATCGCTGAGGACGCTCGCTGCATGCCCTGTAGGCCTGTGACGAGGCATTCTCCAACTGGGCTTCCTGCTGCTGGTCGTGGTGCTCTACCTTCGCCAAACCATCCTTCTTCGGAAGGGCTCCGGAAGCAAAATTAGAAGCAGCCGATACATCGCCATGACCTATTAAGACCATGGATACAATCAAAAGAATGTATCGCACCAGCTGCTTCATCTTACCTAAATCTAAATTTTGTTCAAAACCTAAATTATGATTTTGAAAACCCACTTTTTTTATATAATTCTTTAGTAACTTCTTGCTATGATGACACGGGCCACGGCTGGCTTGCCGCTTACCATATCTACACCAGGAGTCTGCTCGTAAGCGAATGGCACGCAACGGATAGTTGCCTGTGTCTCCTCCTTGATCTTTGCCTCGGTCTCGGCTGTACCGTCCCAGTGGCAGAGGAAGAAACCGCCATTCTTAACACGCTCCTTGAACTCCTCGTAGTTGTCGCACTCATATACGTGAGCATCACGGTAAGCACGAGCCTTCTCGAAGATGTTCTTCTGGATATCTTCCAGCATATCCTTCACGCGCTCTACGATGCCGTCGAAGCTTACGTTCTCCTTCTCCAAGGTATCACGACGCATGATCTCGATGGTGTTGTTCTCCAAGTCACGGCCACCCATGGCGAGACGAACAGGTACACCCTTCAACTCGTAGTCAGCAAACTTGAAGCCAGGACGCTTAGCTGTGTTGTCATCATACTTCACGCTGATGCCCAACTCGCGGAGCTGGTCGATAACAGGTTGCAGCTTGGCAGTAATCTGAGCCAACTGCTCCTCGCCCTTGTTGATAGGAATGATCACCACCTGAATAGGAGCCAGCTTTGGAGGCAATACCAGACCGTTGTCATCGCTGTGAACCATGATGAGGGCACCCATCAATCGGGTAGAAACACCCCATGAAGTAGCCCAAACGTACTCTGGCTTATTCTCCTTGTTCAGATAGGTTACGTCGAAGCTCTTGGCGAAGTTCTGGCCCAGGAAGTGGGATGTACCACTCTGCAGTGCCTTGCCATCCTGCATCATTGCCTCGATGGTATAAGTGTTCAAGGCACCGGCGAAGCGCTCGGTCTCGCTCTTCACACCCTGCAATACAGGCACGCCCATATACTTCTCGGCGAACTCAGCGTAAACCTTCAGCATCTCCTGAGCCTTTGCCTCAGCCTCTTCCTTGGTGGCGTGGGCTGTATGGCCCTCCTGCCAGAGGAACTCTGAAGTGCGGAGGAACGGACGGGTACGCATCTCCCAACGCATTACGTTGCACCACTGGTTGCAGAGGATAGGGAGATCACGCCATGAATGAATCCAGTTCTTATATGTGTTCCAGATGATGGTCTCTGAAGTAGGGCGGATGATCAGCTCCTCATCGAGCTTGGCATTAGGATCCACCTCAACCTCTGTACCATCCTCTGTAGAACGAAGACGATAGTGAGTAACCACAGCACACTCCTTGGCGAAACCTGCCACGTGCTCAGCCTCACGAGAGAAGAAGCTCTTCGGGATGAGGAGAGGGAAGTATGCGTTCTGTACACCAGTCTGCTTAAACATCTTGTCGAGCTGCTGCTGCATCTTCTCCCAGATAGCGTAGCCGTATGGTTTGATGATCATACATCCGCGAACTGGCGAGAGCTCTGCGAGGTCAGCCTTCACAACCAAGTCGTTGTACCACTGACTGTAGTTATCAGCGCGCTTGGTCAAATTCTTAAGTTCTTTAGCCATATTCCTATTTATATTTCTTTTTTTTTATATTTTCACTTTATATATAATGATGTATAGCGCCCTGGGCGGAGAAGGGGAAGCCTTGATGGAGGGGCGTCCTGAGTCTCCCGAAATTGGCATTTAGGGGATTTCCTACATGGAAATAGGCATTTTCCCTGCCTCAATTCGGCAAATACATGTAAATTTGCATGCAAAATTACAAAAAAAATATTAGAAACCTATCATTTTTGGGGAAAAATAAGTATCTTTGCACCAAAAAATAGGTTTATTGAACAATTATAACATAATTATAGGAGAATTTTAAAATGAAAAAGATGAATTTAACTGCAGCAGCGCTCTCTATGCTGCTTGTTCTTGGTAGTTGTGGAACCAATCAGCAGACAGGTACTGCCGTAGGTGCTGGTTCTGGTGCTGCTTTGGGTGCTCTCGTTGGCGGTTTGCTGAACAATAGCCATCGTGGAACAGGTGCTGCAGTGGGTGCTGCCATCGGCGCTGCCGTGGGTGGTACTGCGGGTAACTTGATTGGAAAGCACATGGATAAGGTAAAGGCAGAGGCTGCGGCTGTGAAGAATGCACAGGTATCCACAGTGACTGATGCCAACGGACTGACTGCCGTAAAGGTGACCTTCGATTCTGGTATCCTCTTCCCATTGAACGGTTCTACTCTCAACGCCAATGCCAAGAACGATTTGGCTAAGTTTGCTCAGGTGTTGAAGAACAACAGCGACTGCGAGGTTGCTATCCAGGGTTATACTGATGCTACAGGTTCTGACGCCGTAAACGTTCCTCTGAGTGAGAACCGTGCCAAGGCTGTATACAACTATCTTTCTTCTTGCGGCGTATCTGCAAGTCAGGTAAAGAGCGTACAGGGTCTGGGTTCTTCTAACCCAGTGGTTGCTACCAAGGCTGCATGTGCCCAGAACCGCCGTGTAGAGGTTTATCTCTATGCTAGCCAGGCTATGGTTAACGCTGCCAACAACGGTACTTTGAAGTAAGAATCTTTCTTGCTTCGAAGTTAGGAAAGAAGTAATAAATCGACTTTAAAATTTTTTGTTTTTCAATCTATGGTATTGAAAAAAGTTAGAAATATAATCAAATGGGTGGTGGTGCTGTTTTTCAGCACCACCATTCTTGCTGTAGTAGCCTACCGTTTCATCCCGGTGTATCTCACTCCGCTGATGATTATCCGCTGCTTTCAGCAAGTGGCTGATGGAGAGAGTATTACACTGCATCATCATTGGGTTTCGATGGAGAAAATCTCGCCCCACATGCCTGTGGCGGTGATGGCGAGCGAGGATGCCCGATTCCTGAAGCATCATGGTTTCGACTTTGATGCCATTGAGCATGCGGCAAGAAACAATGCCCATGGTGGCAAGGTGCATGGCGCCAGCACCATCAGTCAGCAGACGGCGAAGAACGTGTTCCTCTGGCCGGGCCGTTCGTGGACGCGCAAGGGCTTCGAGGTATATTTCACCTTCCTCATCGAACTGATGTGGAGCAAGCAGCGCATCATGGAGGTTTATCTCAACAGCATCGAGATGGGTCCCGGAATCTATGGTGTGGATGCCGTGGCGGAGTATCATTTCGACAAGAAGGCGCAGGATCTGTTTCGTGGCGAGTGTGCCCTGATAGCGGCCACGCTGCCTAATCCCCGCAAGTTCAGTTCGCTGCATCCTAGCGCCTACATGAAGAAGCGCCAGCGCCAGATAGAGCATCAGATGAAGTTCATCCCTTCCTTCCCGAGAGAAGGCGAGGATTACGACCCGGGTACTGCCGTGGGAGGATATAGGGGGAAGTGATTCTTAGTTTATAGTTTATAGTTGATAGGAGTGACCTTAAAATGGATTTTAGTCTCAAATATTGATTCATGGATTTACTGAAAGACTTGAACGAAGCGCAGCAACAGGCTGTGAGTTATATAGATGGACCTTCGCTGGTGATAGCCGGCGCAGGTTCCGGAAAGACGCGTGTGCTTACTTATAAGATTGCCTATCTGCTGCAGCAGGGTATGAAGCCCTGGAGCATCATGGCACTCACCTTTACCAACAAGGCGGCCCGCGAGATGAAGGAGCGTATCGGAAAACTTGTGGGCAACGACCTGGCTCAGCATCTCTACATGGGCACCTTCCACAGCATCTTCTCCCGCATCCTGCGTGCCGAGGCGGAGCATATCGGATTCAACGGCAATTTTACCATCTATGATGAATCCGACTCCCGTTCGCTCATCAAGGCGATTGTGAAGGAGAAGGGGCTGGACGAGAAAACCTACAAGCCCGCTGCCGTGCACGCCAAGATTTCGAAGGCGAAGAACAACCTGATGAGTGCGGAGGCATACGATGCCGATGCCGACATCTTTATGCAGAACAAGCGCAGCAACATGGAGAAGATGGGCGAGGTGTACAGGGAGTATGTGCAGCGGTGCAAGCAGGCGAACGCCATGGATTTCGACGACCTGCTGGTGCTTACCTTCCAGCTTTTCAGAGACCATGAGGAGGTGAGACGAAAGTATGCCGAGAGGTTTGACTTTATCCTGGTGGATGAGTATCAGGATACCAACCATGTGCAGATGTCGATCGTGATGCAATTGTGCAGGGAGAAGTTGCGCGTGTGTGCCGTGGGCGATGACTCGCAGAGCATCTACAGTTTCCGTGGCGCCAACATCGACAATATCCTCAACTTCCAGCGCCAGTTGCCGGGCACCCGTCTCTTCAAGCTGGAGCAGAACTACCGCAGTACGCAGACCATCGTGGAGGCGGCCAACAGTTTGATTCGCCGCAACCGCAACCAGATTCCCAAGGAGGTGTTCAGCCGGAATGCCGAGGGCGAGAAGATACAGTATAAGCCAGCCTACAGCGACAAGGAGGAGGCGCTGATTGTGGCGAAGGACATCAAGCGCATCAAGCGCGAGGACGATTGCGGCTATGATGATTTCGCCATTCTCTACCGCACCAATGCCCAGAGCCGAAGCTTCGAGGAGGAGTTCAGAAAGCAGGGTATTCCTTACCGCATCTATGGCGGACTGAGTTTCTACCAGCGCAAGGAAATCAAGGATATCATCGCTTATTTCCGACTCGTGGCGAACCCTGACGATGAGGAGGCGATTAAGCGAATCATCAATTATCCGGCGCGTGGCATCGGAGCTACCACGGTGGCAAAGGTGGCTGCCTGCGCCCACGAGAACCAGGTGAGCATTTGGGAGGTGATTGGCGAGGCGGCGCATTACGGGCTGAACGTGAACAAGGGTACCTTGACAAAGCTGGAGAATTTCCGACTGCTGATCAGTTCGTTCATCGACCGTTCGCATACGCTTGATGTGTATGCCCTGGGCGATGCCATCATCAAGGAGGCGAGAATCAGCGAGGATATCATGCAGGGCAAGGATGCCGACGACCTGGCAAGACAGGAGAACCTGGAGGAGTTCCTGAGCGGTATGCAGACCTTTGTGGCTGAGCGCCAGGAGGAGGGCAGGATGGATGAGACATTCCTGACGGATTTCCTGCAGGATGTGGCGTTGCTGACGGATGCCGACAGTGACGGCGAGAAGGACGAGCCGAGGGTTTCGCTGATGACGGTTCATGCGGCGAAGGGTTTGGAATTTGCCACGGTTTTCGTGGTGGGTTTGGAGGAGAACATTTTCCCGAGTCCGATTGCGGCTACCACGATGAGGGAGCTGGAGGAGGAGCGCCGCCTGCTGTATGTGGCGATAACCCGTGCCGAGAAGCATTGCATCCTGACGAATGCGCAAAACCGTTTCAGATATGGCAAAATGGAGTTTGACAATCCGAGCCGATTCATTGAAGAGATTGATCCTGAGTTGATTGAGAAAGAGGGAATGAATTCGAGATCATCATTTGGTGGTTATGGAAGAAGAAGTTCCTATGGTTCAGATAGAAGTTCCGGCAGAGATTCTTATGGTTCAGATGGCGGTTATGGCGGAAGAATGCCATGGGATTCTAAGTCTGTATCATCGCAGTTTAAGGCAGATCCGAAGCCATCCTATACATCGCCGAAGCCAAAGCCAACTGCATCATTCTCTTCATCATTAAAGCCTGCATCTGCTGCATCATCATCATCTTCACCAAAACCTGCATCATCATCATCTTCTTCTCTTCGAGAAGGATGCAAGATAGAGCATCAGCGTTTCGGCATAGGTGAAGTTTTGAAGCTTGAAGGCTCTGGCGAGAATGCCAAGGCAACAGTGGCATTCACCCATGCCGGCACCAAGCAGCTTCTGCTGAAGTTTGCAAAATATACGATTATCGAATAAATCTCTTGGATTTTTTCATAGATTTTCTTCATCGGATTACACGGAGGAATCGGAACATTCTTGCTCTGCGGATTACGCACGGAATTTAAACGGATTTGGCCTTACGGCCATTGGGCTGGCGCGTAATCATTGGCCCAATTGTTGTTATGGACCTCTGTACTCCAACTTTAGGGGGTATCGCCACGACCGTCAGGTCGAGTTTCCGTTTAAAATCCGTGAGTAATCCGAGGAAGGCGGTTAAGGCTCCGTTTATTCCGCGTAATCCGATGAATAATATTTTTTTAAGAACATGAATTTTAATTTAATCATATTTAGGAACAATGAAAACAAAACACTTGAAAATCAGGCTGTTCTCATCCATGCTCGTGATGGGAAGCCTCTTGGTAACCGGTTGTTCTGATAGCGACTATGATTTCAACAACATAGACGCTACCATTGGAATCGGTGGAGATGGTTTGGAATTGCCAACCAGCAATACCGATAACATCAAACTATCTGAAGTGCTCGACCTGGAGGAAAACGGCTCCGTGGTGGCTGATGCCTCTACCGGATTCGACTATGTATTCCGCCAGCAGGGAAATGATGTGGAGGCGGCTCATCCTTTTATCAACAGCATCACGGTGGCACGCCGACAGTCAAGCTCCAGCAATATCACGCTTTCGTTCAACTCTTCGGCTCGAAATTCAAGAGCATCAAGAGCTGCTGTCATGCTCCATGGCGAGGGCGACGTGTTTGAATTCTCTTACGAGGGTAACAAGCCTCAGGAGGTGGAAGAACTGACTGCTGCCGAGGTGAACAGCACCATCAACCTGAAGGTTTCCTTCGAGAACCTGGCTAGCATGGTAGAGAAATTCGACAAGATTACCCTTACCTTCCCATCCTATATGAAACTTGCCGTGGATGGAAAGCCGGTTGAGGGCAATACCATCACATTAAATAATGTGTTTACTTCGGAAGATCTGGAGAAGAAGATTGACATCGTGGGACTCGATTTCACCAAGAAGGATAAACTGGGCGAACTGAAAATCGCAAAGACTTCACTTGGCGATAAGATTCAGCTCACCGGTAAGGTTCACATGGCGGTGGAAACCAGCAACTACTCTTTTTCATCCGGTATCTCATCCGTTTCCATGAAGAACAATCTCTCGATGAGCGATATCAAGATTACCGGCGCTACGGGTAAGTTTAACCCAACCATCAACCTGAATACCCTGGGCAATGTTCACATCTCGGGCATTCCAGACTTCCTGAAGGATGGCAACGTGGTGGTGGATCTCTATAATCCGCAAATCTATCTCACACTCAACAGCAACCTCGGTATCGAGGGCTTTGCGGGCGGTACGCTCAAAAGTCTTAAGAATGGCAGTGTAATCGCCAGCGTTGAGGTGCCTGAGTTTGTTGTTAAGGCGAATGGCACTACCCATGTGGTGATCTGCCGAAATGCTGCGGCAACGGAAACTGGCAGCGACGTGGAGAAAGTGGAGGTTCCAAATCTTTCTGATCTCGTGAAGACCATGCCTGATGAGATTACCTTCCAGGCAAACGCCAGAGCCAACAATCAGAAGGCGGGTACCTTTAAGTTGGGCTATCATGACTACGAGGTGGCTCCATCTTACAGCATCGATTCGCCTATCGCCTTTGCCGAGGATGCCTGCATCGAATATAGCGATGATTTGGACGGATGGAACGACGATATCAAGGATTTGAACATGGCGGATGGCGCCTATATTCAGTTGTCTACCCAGGTAACCAGTTGTGTGCCAGCTTATCTCAACGTGAAGGCAACCCCTGTGGATGTGTACGGAAGAGAAATCAGCAAGGACGAACTGGAGGTGGAGATTACGGGCGAAATCAAGGCTTCTGCCGATGGCACGACCCCAGCCACATCGCCTCTCAGCGTGAAGATTCTGCAGAAGAAAGCAGATGCCTTCAAGAAGCTCGACGGCTTGAAGGTGGTGGTTTCGGGCAAGGCCAAGGGCGAGGGCGGAAATGCCGTTACGGGCGTGGTGCTCAATGCCGAGAAGCATACCTTGAAGTTGAACGACATCAAGATTAAACTGGTAGGAAAGGTGATTGGTGATTTTAATTAAATCGAGAAATCTCTTTCGAAGATGATTTTAATTGAATAACAGTTAAGTAGATGATTATGAAGATTTTATCAAAGAAATATATCCTCTCGGCATCCCTGCTGATGCTGAGTGGCGCAGCGATGGCGCAGAACTTGAACTCTGCCTATTTCACTGAGGGCTATCATTATCGCCACAACCTGAATCCTGCCTTCGGCGATTCATGCAGTTTCATCTCTATCCCGGCTTTGGGAAACATCAGCGTGAATACCCGTGGTAACTTCGGATATCAGGACGTGGTGATGAAGAATCCGATGTTCGGACAGCCGGGACAGAAGCGAATGACCACCTTCATGAACCCTTACATCTCTACAGGCGATGCGCTGAAGGGTTTCAGCAAGGGCGATAATAAGATTGTGGGCGATGTGAACCTCACCATCCTTGCCGCTGGCTTCAAGGCGTTTGGCGGATACAATACCATCGAACTGAGCGAGAAGACCAGCTTCGGCATGGTGCTTCCTTACGAGCTCTTTGAGTTTGCCAAGAACACGGGCAACCAGAATTACAACATCGGCGACGTGAGTCTGCGTGCCCGTTCATACGCTGAGCTGGCGCTGGGCCATTCCCATCAGATTAACGAAAAACTGAGAGTGGGTGCCAAGTTGAAGTTCCTGCTGGGTGTGGGCGCTGCCGACGTGGATTTGAAGAATGTGCAGGCTAATCTGGCGGGCGCAGACCAGTGGATGCTTTCGGGTGAGGGAACCGCACAGGTTTCCGTGAAGGGCTTTACTTACAAGAGCAAGGTTTCGGAGTACAACGACCCTAGCCATGTTTCGCCAGACGGCACACAGGGCAAGTATGAGCATGTGGACGATGTGGACGTGGATGGATTCGGACTGAACGGATTCGGCGTGGCACTGGATCTGGGTGCTGAATATAAGATTAACGACGACTGGAGGGTGAGTGCTGCCGTGATGGACCTGGGTTTCATCAACTGGAGCAACAACATGAAGGCGGTGAATGCCAAGAACCAGTTTGTTTTCAACGGTTTCCATGATACCACTGTGGGCAGCGGTTCGGGCGGAACCCTGGATGACAAGATGGACAGTTATGGCGACCAGCTTTCTGACTTTGCCAATCTGAAGGATATGGGCGATGCCGGAAGCCGTTCTACGGCGTTGGCTGCTACCATCAACCTGGGAGCTGAGTATACCCTGCCTATGTATAAGAAGCTGTCGTTCGGTGCCCTGAGCAGTACCCGTCTGAACGGTTCCTATACCTGGACCGAGGGTAGGGTGAGTGCCAACTGGAAGCCTCTGAGCTGGCTGGATGGCGGCGTGAACTTCGCCGTGAACAGCTTTTCTACCAGCATGGGTTGGGTGCTGAATATCCATCCTAGCGGCTATAACCTCTTCATCGGCATGGATCATCTTCTGGGCAAGACCAGCAAGGAGTTCATTCCTCTGAGTTCCAACGCCAGCATCGCCATCGGCATGAACGTGGCGTGGGGTGGCGTAAGCCAGAAGAAGCTGGAGAAGGAATCGAAGAAAAAGGCAGTAGCCGAGTTGTAATATCATCAAATAATATCCCGATGTTCGTAGAAATATCGGGATATATATCATACGAAAGAAGCCTGTTTAGCAGAATCGCTAAACAGGCTTTCTTATAATGCTTCGTCATCCGGCCGCTGAATCTGCGCTGGCGTTTTCAGTTTGGGCAGATGGCGCTTCTTTCTGAGCCATGCAGCTTTGCGCTGCTCGTAATCTTCGCGGTGGCGTTCAAGGAAATTATCTGCCATGATTCAAATGAGATGAATTCTGTCGAATGATGAGTTTATTCCTTGAATCGGCTGTAAATCACCTTGATCTGCACAGGACCCGCTGCTACCTTGTTTCCACTCTTATCCAGGGTGTAATCCTTGTTGTCATCATCCGTAGCCTTGATGAGACGGGTAGAAGAGAGCGACATATCGTGGTTGATCTTGGTAACCACCGTAGAGTTGTTGATGGTGCTCGTCTTCAGCGTCACTGGCACCAGCATCACCTTGTTCCAGTTAGGATGCTCGTTCACCCAGTTGGCATTCTTCTTCTCGCCCTCTAGCTTGGCATTATGCATCTTCGTAACCAGGTTACTGATGTTATAGAAGGTGTAGGCATTCTTGCTGCTTGTAGAGGCACTGTAGGATGCCGTATACGAAGAACGGTTGTCCGTGAGCTTGCTCTGTTCGAAGAAGGCATTCAGGCTATCAGCCTCAACCATCAGAATGGTGGAAGGAGCGCTGAACTGATACTTGCTGTCTTCTACATTATTCATTCTAGGGAATGAGATAGAGGCTGTGTTGAGCGTATCCTTCTCGTGACCCTTGATGATGTCTTCCACTGGCAGCGTTACCTCGGTGAAGATTCCGGCAGGCGACTTGATGAAGGTACACTCCTCGTTGCTGGCCAGCGTCTCCAATGTCTTGGTATCGTTGGTAATCTTGTTGAGCTGAAGCACCTCCTCGGTTCCGTCGAAGCGGTTGTAGGTGTAGCCCGTAACAGTGCTGTCGTTGCCATGAGAATCCTTCACGGTCTTCTGAATCTTCCAGTAGAGCTGCAGCTCGGTGTTCCAGATGTTGGCCACGTTTCCGATACCGCCGGTGTTCTTGATGTAGAATCCAGGGCATACGTTGTTGAGGAAGCGGTAGTTAGACTTGAAGTACTCCGGATGCTCCACGTAGGTGTTCATGATGTAGGTACCGTAGTTCTTGTAGGTCTTTCCGTCTCTTGCCTTGTAAGGCTTGTTGAGATAGATTCTGAACGCCTTGGTAGAGCCCTCGCTCAGGTTGTAGGTGGCGCTGGCAAGTTTGTTGTCCTCGCTAACCCATCCGCCCTTGAAGGCATCATAGTCGGAGTAATATTCCTCGTCTTCCGTCATCGGCTTGCTCATCTCGTATGCCGTCACCTTCATGGGTGCCAGCGAGTCGCCGTAGATGGTTTTGTAGGAAACCAGCAGGAAGCAGGAGTCTGCCTCGATTTTTCCATCGTGTGCATTGCGGATATACTCCAGTGTGTCGAGAGAGAACGATGACAACACGCCCAGCTGGGTCATGTAGTCGCCGGTGACGTAGGTACCCGTCTCTGGGTCTTTCACCTTACCTATCATACCCGTATTGTTTCGGCTCAAAACCGGTCCTGAGACTACCGAGCGGGATGTTACGTTGAACACCTTCTGCTGGATAGAGAGGTTGTCCACCTCGTTGGTGATGGACGAACCGATGTTGTCAGTCGTGTCATCGCAGGCGGTGATAGCCATGGCTGCGATGAATAACGCTGTAAATAGTCTTAAAATCTTCATTATCCTTGAAATGTGAATCTATAGTTTCGAGGTATTATTCCTCATCCGGAAACACCTCGTTGATGAATGTCTTGTAGGCATCAGCAAAGTCATCACCTGGATAGTTGAGCACAGGCTTGTTCTTTTCCCCGGCATATTCGAGGAGTTTGACGCCTGCACCGTCTTCACCCTGGATGACACCGTCGCTATAGTCGATGGCCATCTTGCCCAGCTCCGTGAAGTCGAAATTCTCCTTGTAGTCGGCGAGCAGTTCTGCCTTGGCATCGCGATAGTCCACGCACTGCTTGAAGTTGGTTCCCAATTCGGCCTTCAGCTCGTTGGTATAGAGCGAGAGGATTACCTTCGAGTTTGCGAAAGAAGGCTCTTCAGCGTATGCGGTCTTGATATAGAAAGGCACCACGGCGCTCACCCATCCCTGGCATACGATGACATCTGGCTGCCAGCGAAGCTTCTTCACTGTTTCCAAAACGCCACGTGCGAAGAAGATGGCTCTCTCGCCGTTGTCTGCATATTCCACTCCCTGTTCATCGGCTGCCATCTGTCGGCGGTTGAAGTAATCTTCGTTGTCGATGAAATAAATCTGCTGTCGTGTTGTTGGTATAGATGCAACCTTGATGATCAGCGGATGGTCTGTATCATCGATGATAAGGTTCATACCAGACAGGCGAATAACCTCGTGCAGCTGGCCGCGACGCTCGTTGATGGTGCCCCATTTAGGCATAAAGGTGCGAATCTCAAAACCTGCTTCCTGCATCTTCTGAGGTAATTCGCGTCCCATGATGGACATGTGGGTCTCGGCTACGTATGGGTCGATCTCCTGATTGATAAATAATACTT
>ERZ791912.739-NODE-739-length-18193-cov-2.713254_pt1 | contig 18193 bp, 16 predicted proteins | sample MGYA00510141_ERZ791912 | MGnify/ENA primary metagenome ERZ791912 (study PRJEB30046, sample SAMN00792082) | human gut metagenome | study: EMG produced TPA metagenomics assembly of the A metagenome-wide association study of gut microbiota in type 2... | reverse complement strand
GGAAATGGTTTGTCAATAAAAAAATAAAAATTTGGTTAAAAATATTAAAATTACTGAAAATACAAAAATGAGAACAAAAAGTACAGATCTTTCGAAGCGTAAGACAGGAGACGTGGAAAAATAATTGCGGAAATTCCGGAGAGCATGCCGCCGGTCCGGACGAGAGAGCAGATGTGATTACTTTTTATGGGCAGGAATTTTCTGAACTGAAAACTCCGTACAATATAGTAGTGGCCGCAGATGTACTGGAATTCGTACAGGGATTGACAGAATGGATTTCCTATATTATGATGCTGAAATATGGTGGGACAAGTATTGGAAATGAGAGCGTGACTGAACCCAGCCGCGCGCGAGCTGATGAAAAGAGGAGAGCAGAATGGCTGAAACCGGTGAGGAGACATATTATATTGTAGGAGAATCAAGAACGAATGTGGATAACGCGATCACAAAGGTGTATGGAAGCTTTTTTATCGCATTTGAGGTGATCCCATCAACAGGAGAGATCATACAGACAGACTGTTCGAGAACGCTGGAGCTGACAAATGATTTTATACGAAAGCTCTTTCTGCATAAGCACCTGGAAACGGATGCGAAGGTGATCGAGGAGGCGATCCGGCGCCGATATCATGGTTCTTCCTGGAAAGCGCTGATCGTTGCCTATCGGGACGCGTTAAAGCATTATCAGCGCGCGATGGCCGCCGAAGCAGAGGAAAAGGGGAAAAAAGGTGACAACTGAAAAGAATGAAGAGATGACAAGCGAAGAAGTCCTGACCTGCGCGATCAATATCGGGGAGCAGCTCCTCGTGAGCGGGGCGGAGATCAGCCGTGTGGAGGATACGATCCGGAGGATCTGCAATGCCTACGGGATCCGGCAGAGCCATATTTTCTCGATCGCGTCGTGTATCATCGTGACGCTGGAGACGAAGGAGCGGAAGTGGATCACGCAGACGCGAAGAATTTTAAGTTACGGGACGGATATGTGGAAGCTGGACCGGCTGAATGACCTTTCGAGGCGGATCTGCGCGACGCAGCCGTCCTTTGAGGTGATCGACCGGGAGTACGAAAAAATATTGAAGGGGCCGACCTATTCCCCGGCGGTGCAGTGCGGGATCTATGCAATGACAGCCGGGGCGTTTGCCATTTTCTTTGGAGGAAATCTGTGGGATGGATTTGCGTCCCTGTTTGTCGGGGCGCTGATCCGCGTGACCTTATATGCGCTCTCCGCGATCAAGCTGAAGGCGATCTTCTCCAATATCCTCTGCTCTCTGATCTCCGGTATGGCATGTATTCTTGTCTGCTATCTCGGGATCGGACAGCATGTCGAGATGATCATGATCGGGAATATCATGCTCCTGATCCCGGGAGTCCTGATGACGAACTCATTCCGGGATTTCATCAGCGGGGACATGATCAGCGGACTTCTGCATTTTTCGGAGGCGATGATCACAGCCATCTGTGTGGCAGCCGGGTTTATTCTTTCTAAAATACTTCTTGGAGGGATGTTATGAGTCAGGATGTTCTTTCAATCATCGCATCGTTTTTCGGGTCGTTCGGATTTGCGATCATTTACAACATCCGCGGGCGCAGAGTCTTGATCCCGGCGATCGGCGGGGCAGTTTTCTGGGCAGTGTATCTTGTATTTTTACATTTTGTGAATAATGAATATCTGGGATTTTTCGTTGTGGCGATCCTGATCACGATCTACTCGGAGATCTGGGCGAGGATCTTAAAGACACCGGCAACGACGGTCCTGATGCCGACGGTCATCCCGCTGATCCCGGGAGGTTCCCTGTACTATGCGATGGACGCGGCTCTCCGGCACGACATGCCGCAGTTTATCGTAAAGGGGCAGGCGGCGATCGGACTTGCGATCGCGCTTGCGGCGGGGATCATGGTCGTGACGTCGTTGAGGAGGCCGATCGAGGCGCTGGTGCACATAGTAGCTAAGAAAAAATATTGACGAACAAATGTTCGTAATATATAATAGTGATGTGGGAAAGCAGAATACATGAAAGGCGGCCTGCCCTCCGGTTTCGGAGGGACTAACCCTCCAGACGAAAGAAAGGCGATGCCAATGTACGTTACATATTCGGACTTGATCCAGATAGGTATCTTCATTGTCGCTCTCGTTGGATTGTGTTACACAATCTTCGGGAAAAGAAAATAGCCGCCACTACTGCAATAGTGACGGCTGTTACAATGTAACAAACTAAACTATGAAGGGTAGGCCACATGTATCTGACTTTCCCCTTTGTATTTATAGTGTAGCATATTTGAAAATTGAATTCAAGTCTTTATTTATTTTCCGTCGTCACCGACATTCCAGGTATAATCTTCCCTTCAGCCGCCTTCTTAAACATCTCCTCCATCGTATGCCATCCCAGCACCGCGCACTTGACCCGCGCCGGCATATGGGATACATCCTGTAAGATGGAAGCTTCCTCCAGAGGTTCCAGCTCATCGCCTTTTGCAGTTCCTTTGATCATCTCAAGAAACAGGTTTGCGAGGCGCAGAGCCTCATCCTTTTTCTTTCCAATGATCAAATCTAACATCATATCCGCGGAGGCCTGGGAGATCGCGCAGCCGTCTCCGACGAAAGCTCCGTCGACGATCTCATCGTTCTCGACCTTTAATTTCAGCCAGATATCATCACCGCAGCTCGGGTTTACGCCCTCTAAGACGAGGTTTGCGTCCGGCAGCTCATGCTTGTGAGTCGGATGAAGATTGTGTTCAATTAAAATTTCATTATAAAATGTATTACTCATATCCCATTTTTCTCCTTAATCCGCCAAGACTCTCAAGGAATGCACGGATCTCATCCTCTGTATTGTAGAACGCGAGGCTCACACGCGTCGTGGAGGCGGTTCCAAGGTACTGTAACAGCGGCTGTGCGCAGTGATGACCGGCGCGGACACAGATATTGTCAGCGTTTAAGATCTCTGCCACATCATGGGGGTGGACGCCGTCGACAGCGAAGGACAGGATTCCGTGATGGTTGTCCGGATCGCTGCTCCCGAGAACACGGATTCCGGGAATATTCATCATGCCCTCGTAGGCGATTCTCGTGAGCCTGTTCTCCTGTGCCTCGATCGCGTCGAAACCGATATTCTTCATGTAGCGGACTGCCTCAGCCAGCGCGTAAGCGCCTCCGGCATTGACGGTTCCCGCCTCGAACTTATGCGGAACCTCTGCCCAGACAGCTCCCTCTCTTGTGACAGATTCGATCATCTCGCCGCCGGTGAGGAAGGGCGGAAGCTTCTCAAGAAGCTCTTTCTTTCCGTAAAGAGCGCCGATCCCCATTGGAGCCAGCATCTTGTGACCGGAGAAAGAAAGGAAATCCACGCCCAGATCCTGTACGTCAACAGCGATATGCGGAACGCTCTGGGCACCATCGCCGACCAGGATCACGCCGTGGCGATGGCAGATCTCAGCGAATGTCTTTAAATCATTCCTGCATCCAAGCACATTGGAGATCTGCGTGATCGCGGCGATCTTTGTGCGGTCCGTGATCATGCTCTCCAGTCGCTCAGCCGGGATCGTTCCATCCATGTCGCACTCAAGATATTTCACCGTCGCACCGTAACGCTTTGCAGCCTGCTGCCACGGGAGAATATTGCTGTGGTGTTCCATGATACTGACAATGATCTCGTCGCCCGGTTTTAACAGGTACTCGGAGAGAGTGTAGGCCGCAAGATTCAGGCTCTCTGTGGCGTTTCTCGTAAACACGATCTCCTCAGGACATGATGCGTGAAGGAGGTCAGCGACTGTCTTTCTTGCGTCCTCATAACATTCCGTCGCCTCTTCGCTTAACTCGTAGAGACCGCGGAACGGGTTTGCGTTATATTTCTCATAAAACCGCTTTTCCGCGTCCAGGACGCATGCGGGCTTCTGGGAAGTCGCCGCATTGTCCAGGTAGATGATGTCACGGTTTTTTAACAGCGGGAAATCTTCCCGGATCTTATTCACATCCATTGGAACCCTCGCTTTCTAAGTAGGAGGCAACGTCTGCCTTCGTCTTCTCATCAGGTACGAAACGGAGAACCGCGTCGATCCTTGCTTTCGCCATCATTTTGTAGATCTCGGCGAGAGCCATGCCGCGGCTTTCCAGATAGAATACAAGGTCCTCATCCAGCTTTCCGATGGTGGCACCATGGTTTCCTTCCACATCCTCCTCGGCGCAGAGGATCAGCGGGATCGTCTGGTTGACCACGTCATCGTCGAGAAGAAGAACGTCCTCTTTCTCGTTTCCGACAGCCCCCGCAGCACCCTTCTTAAAGTCGATGGTCCCGCGGAACAGCTTTCTCGCGTTTTCATGGAGCACGCCGTCGGTCCTGATCTCACTGACGGATTTCCTTCCCTCGTGGAGTGCCACGTAGTTCATATCGAGCACGCAGTCATCGGCAACTGTGTAGGCGATGTCTGCTGTAAAATTACTCTTTTTGCCGATAAGTTCAGCCTTACAGCCGTTGTAGACCCGGTCACCGCCAAGGAATAAGTGGATGACGGAGAGTTTCGCACCGTCAGCAACCTTTGCCCCGATATCGTTCAAAACGGTCTTCGCGTTTTTGTTGCGGATGATCTGGACGAGAGTCACCTTCGCGTCTTTTTCCAGAATTAATTTTGTCTGCACGGCGGAAAGCCCGGTGTGTTCAGACTGGGAGACGGCAGCAGGATTTTCTCCGACCGGGCTGGGACTTCCGGTTCGTTCAGCCGCCATATCCATGATAACGGTCATATTGCTTCCTTCTTTTGCCAGAATTCCAAAGGTGTTCAGGCTGTGCTCAAAAGCACCGTAGGCAAATCTGATCCGCGCCGGTTCCCCGGAGACATCGCTGTCAGCAGAGAGCAGTACTGCACCCGCGGAACTTTCCTTTACCAGCATATCCATATCGGATCCCATGCCGCCAGCGACATCCTTAAAACGGTCCGGAAGCCCGGCCGGGCAGACAGTTTTTTTGATCCCTTCCGGGATCTCAAGGTTTCCTTCATGCGCTCCGGAGACAGAAATCCCGGAGACCGCAGTCTCATTCATTTTCAGCCAGTTCCATGTCTTAGAAGGGAGCTGGTTGATCTTCATGTTCTCCATCATCCAATACTTCCTTTCATTTCCAGATGGATCAGATTGTTCATCTCCACCGCGTATTCAAGCGGAAGCTCCTTCGAGACATTGTCGGCGAAGCCGCTGACGATCAGGGCTCTCGCGTCCTCCTCGGAGATACCGCGGGACATCAGATAGAAGACGGCGTCATCACTGATGCGTCCGATCTTTGCCTCATGTCCGACATCGGCGTCCTTTGTGCGGATATCCATTGCCGGGATCGTGTCGGAACGGGAGATATCGTCGAGCATCAGGGACTGGCAGGAGACAGCGGATTTGCTGCCCTTTGCCTTTGCGGATACGACAACGGAGCTTCGGAAGGTGCTGATCCCGCCGTCCTTGGAGATCGATCTCGTATTTACATAGGAAGAAGTCTTCGGAGCGTTGTGGACCACCTTACATCCGGTATCAAGGTTCTGTCCCTTACCGGCGAATGTGATCCCGGTAAATTCGGATCTTGCGCCCTCACCGTTTAACACGCTCATTGGGTAGAGGTAAGAAACATGGGAACCGAAGGAACCGGATACCCACTCGATGACTCCGCCTTCCTCGACCTTCGCACGCTTTGTGTTTAAATTGTACATATTTTTCGACCAGTTCTCGATCGTGGAGTAGCGGAGCTTTGCGTTCTTTCCGACGTAAAGCTCAACGCATCCGGCGTGAAGATTGGCCACATTGTACTTCGGAGCGGAACATCCCTCGATGAAATGTAAGGATGCGCCCTCATCGACGATGATCAGAGTGTGCTCAAACTGTCCGGCACCCGCCGCGTTTAAACGGAAGTAGGACTGCAGCGGGATCTCGACGGAAACTCCCTTCGGAACATAGACGAAGGAACCGCCGGACCAGACAGCGCCGTGCAGAGCGGCAAATTTGTGGTCATGAGGCGTCACGAGCTTCATGAAGTGTTCTTTTACCATATCGGCGTATTCGCCGGTCAGGGCGCTCTCCATATCTGTGTAGATAACGCCCTGCTCCGCAACCTCCTTGCGGACATTGTGGTAGACGAGCTCGGAGTCGTACTGGGCACCCACACCTGCGAGGGAGGTGCGCTCCGCCTGCGGGATCCCAAGCTTTTCGAAGGTGTCCTTGATCTCCTCCGGAACCTCGGACCAGTTCCCCTTCATCTTTGTATTTGCGCGGACATAGGTGGCGATGTTGTCCATGTTCAACCCTTCGATGGACGGGCCCCAGTCCGGAACCTTCATTTCATGATATATTTTTAAGGAGTTCAACCGGAAATCATGCATCCACTCCGGATCATGCTTCTCTTCGGAGATCTTTTCCACAATGTCCTCGGTGAGACCGTTTTTAATACGGTAAGCGTCCTTCTCGTCATTGCGGAAGTCGTACATGTTGCGGTCGACGTCCTCAACATACGTCTTTTCCTTCATTAATCGTTCTCTCCCTTCTCATTTGCGGAAGCGATAAACTGCTCGAAGCCGTTCTCATTGATCTCATCGACGAGAGAACCATCACCCTCGGCAACCAGGCGGCCGTCTACGAGAACATGGGTCTTGTCCACATGGAGAGACTCCAGGATCCTTGTGCTGTGGGTGATGATGAGGAGCGCTCCGTCCTTGCTCTTCTGGTACTCCTCGATTCCCTTGGAAACGGTGCGGACCGCATCGACATCAAGACCGGAGTCTGTCTCATCGAGGATCGCTAAGGATGGATTTAAGAGGAGAAGCTGCAGGATCTCCGCTTTCTTTTTCTCACCGCCGGAGAAGCCGACGTTCAGATCACGGAAGCCGTAGGACGGATCCATGTCGAGAACCTCCATGGCTTTCTGGAGTTCTTTATTGAAATCCCAGATGCGGACATTCTTTCCGGTTCTTGCGGAGAGGGCGCTGCGGATGAAGTTGGAGAGGGAGATTCCCGGAACTTCCAGCGGGTTCTGGAAGGAGAGGAACATACCGAGGCGGGCGCGCTTGTCAGCTGCCTCTTTTGTGATATTCTCACCGCCAAAGAAGATCTCACCGTCCGTGACGTGGTAATTCGGGTTTCCCATTAAGGTACATCCGAGGGTGGATTTTCCGGCACCGTTCGGTCCCATGAGTACGTGGGTCTCGCCTTTGTTGATCGTTAAGTTGATCCCGTGAAGAATGGATTTGTCTTCCACATCCACGGAGAGATTTTTTACATTTAATAATGGTTCTGACATATCGGATTCCTCCATGTATTTTATATAAGGTAAAAATGTAGGTTTCAGCAATTTCCGGACAGATATGAACCGGCACCGGAGCTGATCTCCGGGATACGTTCCGTCTGCCGGGACTAAACCTAGTCGCTTACTAGGTGATGCAATGATATTATACCTGTATTGAGAAAAATATGCAAGAAGCAATTCCTACAAACATGCTATGAATTGGTATTTATTCCTGTACAATCCGATATTTCCGGGAAAATCTGCAGGATTCATGAAACTGCAACAATCGGAAAACAATTCTGAAACATGGGCATGGTAGGCTGAGCAAAACAGCGGAAATCACAGACGGGATCGGACCGGAGGCAGGAGGTTCTATGCAGAAATTTTGCAAACCTTACGAAAATATAAAATCATTATAAACTGGAAAAACAGATATTGACAGAATGACAGGGTGTCATTATAATGGTGACGGGTTGTCACTTTTTGAACCGGTTTTTATAGAAGAGGGGAGATGGAATTATGCCGACCGAACGGTTTATGCGGCTTCCGAAGGAAAAGATCGAAGCAATTCGGGCTGCGGCGGCAAAGGAATTTATGAGGGTAGCTCCGGAGGAAGTGTCGATCAACCGGATCGTTCACGACGCGGATATATCGAGAGGAAGCTTTTACACATATTTTGAAGATAAACAGGATCTGTTAAAATGGCTGATCTGCAACCAGGCGGAACAGCATTTCACATCGTACATCACGATGCTGGACGAAAACGGCGGAGACCTATGGGAGGTCCTGGAGCAGATCTTTGATCTCGGGATGGACCGGCTTGAGGATTCAGGGTTGTCTGCGATCTTTCACAACCTGGTCAACAGCGCAAGACTGGTAGAACTATTCAAAGGCGGACCGGATTCGAACCCGGAGGCGATGGAGGCAAACCGGAAATTTTTAAAACTGTTGTATGAACATGTCAACAAAGAGAAATGTGATCTGGATCATCAGGAGTTTTTCGAGCTGATCGAGATGCACATGATCGTATTCATCATGTCACTCAAACGTTTTTTCCGGGACGGTGAGTCGAGAACGGAAGCTTCCGAATATTACAAACGTCATATCCATATGCTCCATTATGGCATATGTGGATATAAAACAGAGGGCAGCAGGAAGAAAACAGACGAGGGACGTTCATAAAAACAGAACAACCGGAGTCGTACCACAGCAGCATGTTACAGAAAATGAGGAGGAACCATGAAGAAAGCAGGTAAGATCGTAATCGGGCTTGTATGCGTCGGCGCATTTGGAGCCCTGATGTTCACAAGATTTACGAAAAAAGAAGAGCCGATTGAGGCCGTTCCGAACCCGACCGTCGTCGTCCAGACACCGGAGACAGGAAATATTGAACTTTCCACAGGACTGACAGGTACCGTGGAACCGGCCGATCAGGTGTACATCATCCCGAAGGGAAGCGGAGAAGTACTGGAGGTCTATGTAAATCAGGGCGATACCGTACAGAAGGGGCAGAAGCTGTTCCGCATCGACAACAAGCAGTTAGACGCGGCAAGAATCACGTTAAATACGACCCAGGTATCCTTAAATGATGCCCAGACATCTGTAAACAGGATGAAGGCGCTCTACGAGAGCGGGGATATTTCCGCCCAGGCCTACGAGCAGGCGGTAAGCGGTCTGTCCATGGCGAAGCTCCAGTATGATTCCGCAAAATTAAACTATGATACTCAGAGCGAGAACACGGTCGTTACCGCGCCGATCGCCGGTGTCTTAGAGCAGTTCGGCGTGCAGGTGCATGATATGTCTGCGGGCGGTTCTGTCGCAGGCGTTGTATCCGGTGCAGGCGGAAAAACACTGACCTTCAACGTGTCGGAGCGTGTCATGAAGGGATTAAATATCGGTGATCCTGTGACGGTGGAGAAGAACGGAACGGATTACAGCGGCGCGATCTCCGAGATCGGCAGCATGGTGGACGCGTCCACAGGACTTTTCAAGGTGAAAGCGACCTTAGGTGACGCGGACGGACTTGCCAGCGGAACGATGGTAAAGGTTTATGTGACAGCGGAGAAGGCGGACAACGTCATGGTCGTTCCGGCAGACTGTGTCAACTACAGCAACGGAGACGCCTACGTCTATACATATGATGCTGCGACAGCAACAGCGAAAAAGACTCCGGTGGAAGACGGACTCATCGATTCCGACAAGATCCAGATCGTTTCCGGACTTTCCTATGATGACGAGGTCATCACAAGCTGGTCCAAGGAGCTTTATGACGGCGCCGCTGTGAATATTCAGGGCAGTGATGACAGTGCGGAAACGACAGCCGGCAGCAGTGAGACAACAGCAGAAGAGACTACAGAAGCCGCAGAAACGGCAGCAAAATAAGGAGGCACAAGGAACATGGGACTTACCAAAAAGGTCTTAAAACGGCCGGTCACAACCGTTCTTGTTGTGCTCTGCCTGATCGTATTCGGTCTCAGCTCGATCTTTTCATCCCAGCTTGAGCTGATCCCGGAAATGGAGATGCCGATGCTTATCATCAGCGCAGTCTACCCGGGAGCGAGCCCGGATGACGTGGATCAGCTTGTGATCAGTAAGATAGAGGATGAGATCGGAACGCTTTCCGGTGTCGATTCTGTCACCAGCATGTCTTCGGAAAACTTCGGAATGGTTCTGGTCCAGTATGACTATGACCAGAATATCGATAAAGCCTACGATGACTTAAAGAAAAAGCTGGACGGGATCAAGTCGGATCTCCCGGATGATGTCGATACCCCGACGATCATCGAGATGGATATCAACAGTACACCGTCCATCACCCTCGCAGTCAACAATGACAGCGTGGATAACCTCTATAACTACGTAAATGGCGATATCGTTCCGGAGATCGAAAAGCTGACCTCCGTAGCCAGTGTCGATGTATCCGGTGGCCAGGAGGCTTACATCAAGGCGGAGCTGATCCCGGAAAAATTAAGCCAGTATCATGTGAACATGAATACGATTGTTGCGGCTTTAAAGTCTGCGGACTTTTCCATGCCGATCGGAAGTACCTCCGTTGGAAACAAGGAGCTTTCCGTGACATCCGGAACATCCTTTGACACGATGGAGCTTTTAAAGAAGATCCCGATCACACTGGGTAACGGAAATATCATCTATATGGAAGATGTTGCCAATATCTACAATACCGTTGAGGCAAAGGACAGTATCGGACGTTACGACGGCAAGGACACGATGACGATCGGTGTCAAGAAAAATCAGGACAGCGATCACATTACCGTTTCCAGGGCAGTCCAGGAGACAATGGAAACGTTAAAAGCACAGGATCCGTCTCTGGAGTACGTCGTTGTCAACGATTACAGTGATCAGATCAGCAATTCCTTAAACAGCGTATTCCAGACCATGATCATGGCAGTCATTATCGCGATGTTCATCATCTGGCTGTTCTTCGGGGATATCAAGGCATCCCTGATCGTTGGAACCTCCATCCCGGTATCAATTTTAGCGGCGCTCATCCTCATGAAGGTCATGGGCTTTACGCTAAACGTTATCACCCTGTCGAGCCTGGTTCTCGGCGTCGGAATGATGGTCGATAACTCGATCGTAGTTCTGGAAAGCTGCTTCCGCTTTACGGATAAGGGCGGCGGCTTTGTTGAAACGAGAAAAGCCGCGATCGATGGTACGGCAGCCGTTCTGGAATCCATTATCGGCGGTACCGTTACGACCTGTGTCGTATTTATCCCGTTAGCCCTGATCTCCGGAATGAGCGGACAGATGTTCAAGCCGTTGGGCTTCACGATCGTATTCTGTATGATCGCGTCCCTGATCTCCGCGATGACGCTTGTACCGCTCTGCTACGTGTACTACCGTCCGAAGGAGAAGGAAAATACCCCGGCATCCGGCATCATGAGAGCTCTGCAGAATGGATACCGTTCCCTGATGGAGAAGCTTTTAAAGAAAAAAGCGATGGTCATGGGAACCGCCGTTGTGCTTGTGATCTTCTCCCTGTTCCTTGCGACAAAGTTAAAGACAGAGCTTATGCCGGCAGATGATCAGGGAACGATCGCGGTGACGATCGAGACCCAGCCGGGTCTTAAGATCGAGGAGGTCGATAAGATCCTCCAGAGAGCAGAAGACTATGTGACTCAGGATCCGGATCTTGATTCCTACATGCTCTCCTACGGAAGTTCCGGACTTTCCATGAATATGGGCGGAAGCGGAGCGACCCTGACGGCATATTTAAAGGATGACAGAAGCAGAAAGACGGATCAGGTCATCAAGGAGTGGAAACGTGATATGCAGAAGTGGTCCGACTGCTCCGTGAGCCTCGAGAGCCAGAACTCCATGAGCACCATGTCCATGGGAGCAGCGGAGGATCTCGAGTACATTCTTGTCAGCACACAGTACGATGACTTAAAGAAGGTATCGGATGAGATCGTTTCCGAGCTCCAGAAACGCCCGGAGGCGACAAACATCCACTCTTCCCTTGAAAACAGCGCTCCCCTTGTAAAGATCAATGTGGATCCGGTCAAGGCGGCAGCGGAGGGACTTTCCCCGACCGCCGTTGCTTCCCAGGTATACATGATGGTCAGCGGAACGACGGCAACGACCCTGAATGTTGACGGAAATGATATCGATGTAAAGGTTGAGTACGCGGATGATGAGTACGATACGATCGATAAGCTCCAGGGAATCGTCCTTCCGACAGCGACCGGCGGATCCGTAGCCCTTATGGATATCGCGGATATCGGCTTCAAGGACAGCCCGCAGAGTATCACAAAGAGTGATAAGCAGTATCAGGTGACGATCACCGGTACGCTGACAGAGGGAGCGGACAGCACCACGAAGGATAAGATCCAGAAGGAGGTCATTGATAAGTACTTATCCGGCACGATCTCCATGCAGGAAAACACATCCACAAAGATGATGAACGAAGAGTTTGCGTCCCTGGGACAGGCGATCGCCACAGCCGTATTCCTCGTATTCGTTGTAATGGCTGCACAGTTCGAGTCACCGAAGTTCTCCATCATGGTGATGACAACGATCCCGTTCGCCCTGATCGGTTCCTTCCTGTTCTTATGGTTAGTGGACTGCCCGATCAGCATGACCTCCCTGTTAGGCTTCTTAATGTTAGTCGGAACGGTAGTAAACAACGGTATTTTGTACGTCGATACGGCGAACCAGTACCGGGCAACGATGGACTTTAAGGAGGCGGTCATTGAAGCCGGCGCGACCCGTATGCGCCCGATGTTCATGACAACACTCACGACGATCGTGGCAATGATCCCGATGGCGGCGGCTTACGGAAATGCCGGTAAGACGATGCAGGGACTCGCCCTTGTGGATGTCGGCGGACTGATCGTCTCTACAGCGATGGCACTTCTTGTTCTTCCGGTCTTCTATGTGATCATGAGCGGAAAGAATACGGATAAGGAAGAAATCGTTGACGTAGATTAAGCTTTGAACATTGAAAGCGGATCCCTGCAGAGTCTGCAAGAGACGGCCGCTGCCCGGTCGGGAGGCGGTCAGCCGGAATGCGGAATGCTCTGCGGGGCTTCCTGCTTTTGGAAGCGGAAGCCGGGGTGAATAAAATTGCCACCGGATTGCCGTATTTGGAAAGAAAATGTAAGAGAAATGTTATTGCGTTTCTGCGATGAAATCGTTATGCTCATAGATGGAGGGAAACCTATGAGACAGAATCAATGGAAAAAGGCAGGTCTGACCGTGCTCTCAGCCGTTTTTATGGGAAGTCTTTCCCTGGCGGCAGCGGGTACCGGAATTCCTGCGTTAGCTGCGACGAAGGATGTCGCGGTCACAGAATATGACGAAGCAGCGCTTGAAAAGTTTAAGGACAATACCCTGGAATACTGGGAGCTCCCGGGACTGATCGAGAGGTATAATACGGATTATCAGAACCAGCTGCAGAAGTATTATTACAATCCGGGCGGATCCACGGGCCTTACAAAGGACCAGATGTTAGCGCTGGCGGCGGATCTCCGCGCGGAGGCGGATGAGCTGGAGAATGACGCGGATGATCTGAAAAATGACAGCTCAACCCGCAGCGAATATAAAGAATATAGGACAAACATGCATGCCCTGCGCGCTTATGCGCAGCAGCTGGAAGATACCGCAAATGGAAAAAAGAACGGCGGCTCAGCACTCCGCGGACTTCGTATCGCGAGAAATGAGAAGACAAAAACCGCAAGGGAAGCGATGCGCACTTATGAGACATTAAAGGATCAGTATGATATTGCTGTCTTAAATCAGGAGATCGCAAAGCAGAATTATGAGGCGGCACTGAAGAAAAAAGATCTCGGAATGATGTCAACGGAAGATGTTCTGACCGTAGAAGATGCCTTAAATTCCGCAAACGGAAGTGCGCTTCAGGCGGCATCCAGTCTAAACAGCCAGAAGCAGACGCTGATCACGATGTTAGGCTGGGAGTACAACGCGGACCCTGAGATTACAAAGGTTCCGGAACCGGATCTTACGGTGATCGATTCCTTCGATCCGAAGAAGGACGAGGCGAAGGCCATCGAGATGAACTATACGCTGTATGATACAAGAATGGCAAAGGCCAGTTCCTCCGGCGGAGCAGTAAAGAAAGCCAGAAATATCAAGGACCAGGAAGATTCTATCCGTTCTTCCCTGGATCTTATGTACCAGGACGTAAAGCAGAAACAGAAAGCCTACGAGGCATCTGAGACGCTTTACGGAGCCGCAAAGGCCGACAAGGCAGCTGCTGACAGGAAAAATGCCCTCGGAATGATGAGCCGCCAGGAATACCTCCAGGCGGAGTCCGCATGGCTTTCCAGTGAGGCATCCCACACAGCGGCAAAGCTCGACCTTACAGGAGCAATCGAAAACTATCAGTGGGCGCTTGAGGGACTTCTCGATATCGGTTCCTCATCGCAGAGCTAAAGGAGAATCAGAATGAAAAGAAATTTGACAGGACGTGTGATTCCGGCAGCACTTGCGCTTGCGCTTGCGGCAGCGCCTGTGAACGCTTTCGCAGCGACGAAGGCGGTTCAGGCGACCGGTGTTGCGGATGAGAACGGATTTATATCCCAGCCGGGAAATGAGTACGATGACGCGACGATGAAGAAGCTCGCGGATAACATGCTGGAATATGACGAGATCGGGAAGCTTGTTGAGGTCTACAGCCCGACGTTTAAGACAGTGAAAGAGACATATTCCGATAAGAAGGACGCAGCAAAGGATGTCGTGAAGCTGAAATCAAAATTACTGGATAGTTCGGGAGAGCTTGCGGATACGGCAAGTACACTGAAAGGCTCTCTTGACGCAGCCAAAGAGATGATCGGTAAAGTTCCGGCAATGACTCCGACAAACTACGCACAGCTCTATTACAGTTCAGAACTCATGGACTACCAGGCAGACGCAATTGCGCTGCAGGGCGACAGCCTGGAACAGGTATCCCCGGAGCAGATGCATATCAAGCTTGTGGACAGCACCCGCGCGGCGCTGACCGCCGGCGCCCAGAGCGCCATGATCGGCTACAAGCAGTTAAAGCTCAACGAGGAGAGCTTAGAGAGCGGACTCACACTCTTAGAGGCAGTCTACCAGTCCACCCAGAACCAGGCAGCCAACGGTCTTGCGACCCAGAGCCAGGTCCTTTCCGCGAGACAGCAGCTGGAGTCCACCCAGGCAACGAAACTGACACTGACATCCAGTGAGCAGAAGCTCCGTCAGACCCTCTGCACGATGCTCGGATGGAAGTATGACGCAAAGCCGGAGATCAAGGATGTCCCGGCAGCTGATCTTACAAGGATCGACGGAATGAACCCGGAGAAGGACAAACAGGCGGCGCAGGACAACAACTTTACGATCCGATACAACGTGCTGGACCTCGACAACAAGGACGCAGGCTCCGTCGAGTACCAGAACTTACAGCGCACGATCAAGCAGGAGAAGGAAGAAGTCGCGTCCTCCCTCGTAAACCTTTACAACGACGTTCTCCAGAAGAGAAACGAGCTCCAGACAGCAAAGGCAGCTTACGAGCTGGAAAAGACGAAGATGGAGACTGCCGAGAGAAAATGGCAGTTAGGAACCATCGGACGCCTTGAGTATATGCAGCAGCAGAACTCCTTAAAGACAAAGGAGATCGCGGTGAAGACCGGAGACCTCTCATTGTTCCAGGCGATGGAGACCTATGACTGGGCGGTTAAGGGAAACTTAAGTCTTAGTCAGTAAGCTGCGGATGCGCTGAAAATAGTTCAGCGATCCGAAAACGGACTTTCACAGTGGGCAGGGAAGATGTTTCCTGCTCACTTTTTTTACCCGAAGTTTTGGCAGTATTATCAGGGGTGGCTGCAGAGGCGATAGCTGTATGGGAAGTGTGTTCGCCAGTGGCCGCTGGGCTGGTGCTTTTCAGGAAACAGGCCGGTCTTGCCTTTAGCAGCGACTGAAAATCGTCCTCCGGGATCAGATTTTTCAACATTTCCTTCGATTCCTCCGGCATCGACGCATGAACGCTGTCCGTGTAGCATAAGGATGGGTACAGAACGCACCAGAAGTTGTGCCCGGCACCGTTCCCGATGGTCACCCGGACGGCTTCATACATCCCGGCGGGAAATGTCATGTCCCCGTAGGTGCGCACCGGAAACCTGCAGGTCTCGATCCCCACATGTACAGCGTAATCATACCCGAAGCTGTGGATAAAGTCTTCTGCTGCGGCTTCCAGTGTGGAAGATTCAGACAGGATATATGCTTTCAGCTCCTCTTTTCCGGAAATCTGATCTGCGGCGGCACCGTCCCGGATCTTTTCCAGCAGAAGATCCTTTACGCAGAGCTTTAACGCCTGGTCTTTGGCGGAATCACTGTTCGCGAGAACATGGAACCGCAGGATCTTTGGGGCAATATCCGCCGCCAGAGCCTCGTCCCGCGCCCGGATGCCGGACATGGAAAGAAGAAAACAGATCAAAAAACACAGGAAAGAGAGACTGAGCTTACAGGTTCGTTTCATAGATACACCTTCTTTGCTTTTTACTTTTTATGTCAGAGGCAAATGTTATTTCCTGTTTGTAATTATTACCAGTTGTGCTATAATCTAAACGATAACATGTCAAAACAGCCCGTCCAGTGCCAGTGCATCGGGGGAAATGATTCGGGTGCACAGTGGTCCTGTAAGGAATCTGCCGGCTTTGCTGACCGGGATCACGCGCCAAATCTCACGGACGTTCGACTTGAATAGAAAATCAGAGAGGAATCAAAAAAAACATCATGGAAAAGAAAAATATCGTTGTCCTGTTTGGCGGACAGTCATCTGAGCATGTAGTATCCTGTATGTCTGTACAGAATGTGGCAGCAAATATCAATGAGGAGAAATATAATGTGATCCTCGTCGGGATCACGGAGGACGGACACTGGGTAAAGGTGGACTCCTTAAGCCAGGTCAAAGATGATACCTGGAGAGAGTCAAAAACTGGGGCGGTGCTGTCTCCGGACGCAAAGGAGAAATGCCTGATCGTCACAGAGAACGGATCTTTTGAGAAGATTCCGGTGGATGTGGTATTCCCGGTCCTTCACGGTCTCTACGGTGAGGACGGAACCGTACAGGGAATCCTTGAGCTTGCGAAGATCCCGTACGTCGGCTGCGGCGTTCTCGCTTCCGCGGTATCGATGGATAAGCTTTCCACAAAGCGCATGGTAAGCGGACTCGGCATCTGTCAGGCAGCTTACGTTTCCGTTATGAAAGCGGAATTAAAGGATATGGATGCGGTTATCGCGAAAATCGAAAAAGAGATCCCATATCCGGTATTTGTAAAGCCGTCTAACGCCGGTTCCTCCAGAGGTGTTACAAGAGCAGACAACCGAGAAGAGCTGATTACCGGTTTAAGGGAAGCAGCTGACAATGACCGCCGTATCCTCGTAGAGGAGATGATCGTGGGCCGTGAGATTGAGTGCGGCGTATTCGGTGACGGTGATTCCACGAAAGCCTCCGGCGTGGGTGAGATCCTTGCTGCGGCTGAGTTCTATGATTTCGACGCGAAATACTACAATGCGGAGTCCAAGACCGTCGTTGACCCGGAGCTTCCTGACGGAGCCACAGAGCGTGTCCGTGAGGCTGCCGTTAAGATCTTCAACGCGGTGGACGGCTACGGCTTATCCCGCGTGGATTTCTTTGTAAAGGCCGACGGAACGGTCGTATTCAATGAGATCAACACATTTCCGGGCTTCACCGCCATCAGCATGTATCCGATGTTGTGGGAGGCAAGAGGTGTAGACAAGAGACAGCTGATCGACGATCTGATCGATCACGCGTTTCGGAGATATGAGAGATAAAAATGTTCGCAGCGGTCCGTGCCTGAAGCCGTGCGGACCGTTCAAAATGATATATCAGGGGAGATTTACATGACAAAGGATATTTTAGTCCGTGTCCGGGGGGTACAGACGATCGGTGAGGAAGAGGACACGGTCGAGATGATCACCCCGGGGACGTATTATGTGAAAAACGGCAAGCAGTATCTGATCTATGATGAGTCGCTTGACGAGACGGGCACACCGACCCACAATACGGTGAAGGTGATGGAGAACCGGATCGAGGTCATGAAACGCGGACTTGTGGAGAGCCACATGATCTTTGAACCCGGAAGACGGACGACAGCAAACTACCGGACGCCGATGGGACTGTTCCTGATGGGGATCACGACTTCCCTGCTTGAAGTTGAGGAGGACGAAGAGTCCATTCTTCTAAGAATCAAATATTCCATGGAGATGAACGGGGAGTATGCATTCGACTGCAGTACAGAAATTCTGGCATCATCGAAAAAGGATGAAGTGCTGGGAATTTCAATATAGAGAAAAGACTTGATATGGGGATGTTGAAAGGGTTACACAAATACGCATTTCCTGACAGCTCAGGGAGATGACAAAAAAGAAAGGACGCAGCTGGCCTGTAGATCGTATTCGGAGAAATAGCGGTCGAAAGAACA